>OJKQ01001492.1_pt1 | contig 10249 bp, 6 predicted proteins | sample 1596641 | NCBI WGS metagenome assembly OJKQ01 (sample SAMEA4350167, study PRJEB24818) | metagenome | biome: human; feature: gut; material: faeces | place: Denmark | collected 2013-09 | reverse complement strand
TTTTAGGGCTGATGGACAGCATCATGATGAGCACGCCGACCATCGTTGCAACGCTGGTGATCAGCTGTGTCACGCTCTGGTTCAGGCTCTGGCCCAGCGTATCCACGTCGTTTGTGATGCGGGACAGCACCTCGCCGACGGTGCGCTTTTCAAAGTAGGCCAGCGGCAGGCGGTTGATCTTTTTGCTGATCTGGTCGCGGAAGTCGTAGCAGACCTTCTGCGACAGGCCGGACATGAGCCAGCCCTGAATGAAGCTGAACGCTGCGGACAGCAGGTACATGCCCAGCAGGAACAGCAGCACTTTGCCGATGTAGGCAAAGTCGATGCCGCCCACGCCGCGCAGCTTGGCGATCCAGCCGGTGGCCAGCGCCGTGGTGGCCTTGGCCAGGATCTTCGGCCCTGCAATGTTGAAAATGGTTGACAGAACAGCAAAAACAATGACGACGACCAGCGACAGCTTATACTTGCTCATGGCGGCCAGCAGCTGGCGCAGCGTGCCCTTGAAGTCCTTGGCGCGCTCCGTCGTCATGCGTCCGGGTCTTGGCATATCACTCACCCTCCTTCTGCAAATTCAGTTCCTTCTGGCTCAGCTGGCTGCGCGCAATTTCCTGATACGCGGGGCAGCTTTCCATCAGCTGGGCATGGGTGCCCTTGCCGACGATGCGGCCCTCATCCAGCACCAAAATCTGGTTCGCGTGCAGCACGGTGGAGATGCGCTGCGCCACAATAATGACCGTGGCGTTGTCGGTTTTAGCCTTCAGCGCACGGCGCAGCGCCACGTCGGTCTTGTAGTCCAGCGCCGAGAAGCTGTCGTCAAACAGATAGATCTGCGGGTGCTTGGCGATGGCGCGGGCAATCGAAAGGCGCTGCTTCTGCCCGCCGGAGACGTTGCTGCCGCCCTGGGCAATCGGGCTGTCGAAGCCCTCGGGCTTAGCCGAGATGAATTCCGTGGCCTGGGCGATCTCGGCGGCCTGCTCTGCGTCGGCGTCGGTGATGTGGTCGCCGCCGAACTTCAGGTTGGATGTGATCGTGCCGCTGAACAGCACGCCCTTTTGCGGCACATAGCCCAGCTCGTCGTGCAGCTGCGCCTGGGTCATCTCGCGCACGTCAACGCCGTCGATCGTCACGCTGCCCTCGGTCACATCGTAGAACCGCGGGATCAGGTTGAGCAGCGTAGATTTGCCGCAGCCTGTGGAGCCAATGATGGCCGTTGTCTCGCCGGGTCTGGCCGTGAAGCTGATGTGCTCGAGCGCGTCCTCGTCGGAGCCGGGATAGCGGAAGCTGACGTCATGGAACGCCACAACGCCGTGGGTGCCGTCCGCGGGCAGTGCCTTGGGCACAGCGGGGTCATGGATGGTCGAGGGGGTCTTGATGACTTCGTCAATGCGGTCCGCAGCCACACCGGCGCGGGGCAGCATGACGGCGACCATCGAGAGCATGAGGAACGACATGACGATCTGCATCGTGTAGGTGATGAACGCGATCATCTCACCCACCTGCATGCTGCCCAGATCCATCGCCTTGCCGCCGAACCAGACGATGAGCAGGCTCGTGCCGTTCATGATGAGCGTCATAAACGGCATCATGGCGACCATCGTGCGGTTGGTGAACAGCTGGGTCTTCATCAGGTCGGTGTTGGCCCTGTCAAAGCGCTTTTCCTCAAATGCCTCGCGGCTGAACGCGCGGATGGGCATAATGCCGGTCAGGATTTCGCGGCTGACAAGGTTCAGCCGGTCCACCAAAACTTGCATCTGCTTGAATTTCGGCATGGCTACGTTCATCAAAACGGCGATGAGCGCCAGCAGTGCGGCCACGGCCACAAAGATGATCCATTCCAGCCCCGTGTTGCCGCTGGCAACGTGCATGATGCCGCCAATGCCCAAAATGGGCGCGTAGGCTACCATGCGCAGCAGGATCACGCAGACGAACTGCACCTGCTGGATGTCGTTCGTGGTGCGGGTAATCAGCGAAGCAGTGGAAAATTTTTCGATTTCGGCGTTGGAGTAGCCGACGACGGTCCTGAACACGTCGCGGCGCAGGTCACGGCCAATGGCGGCGGAGACGCGGGACGCGATAAAGCCGACGGCGACGGCCACGGCAACCATGAGCAGCGTTAAAGCCAGCATCTGGCCGCCCGTGCGCAGCAGATAGGACATTTGCACGTCATGGGCAATGCCCTGAGCGTCATATTCCAGCGCGACGAGCAGCATGGCCTGGCTGGACAGGCTGTCGGCGACGGTCTCGTCCAGCTGGGCGAGACCGTCCGTCAGTTGGCTCTGCAGCATTTCCCGTGCGCCGGGGGCCTGGGACGCGGCGGCCAGCTGCGTGGCGACGGCGTCGAGGTCATAGGCCGTGGGGGCCACGGTGTCGGTGGTACCGGCGGCAGTGGCGGCATTCTTCGCCGCGGCCATGTACAGCACAACGTCCGGCGTTGTGAACGCATTTTCCAGCGCGGCGGTGTCCGCGTCCGGGTTCAGTGTGCGCATACCGTCCGCGTCGGGGTCGGAGTAGGCTTCGTCCGCCAGTGCGGCGTCGTCCTCGGACATGAGCAGCTCGAGCGCCTGCAGCGTTGTGCTGCGGACGGTGTCGGGCACGGGACTTTCAATGCCGCCCTGCTGGATGCCGGTGTCCACAATTTTGCTTGTGTAGTCGGGCAGACTTAAATCGCAGTATGCCTGCACGATGAGCAGCGCAACGACGGCCAGGCAGGCCGCCCAGTGCCGCCCCAGCTGCTTAAAAATTTTCGTCATGCGGGGGTTCTCCTTTCAAATCGGTTTTCATAGCGGCGTTCTCGGCCTCGATGGCGGCGAGCAGAGCGTCCTTTACGGCGTTGGCCTGCGCCAGCTGCTCCGGGGTCAGCCGCGCCATGATGCGGGCAAAGTAGTCGTTCATGGCCTGCTCATTGGCTTTGCGGGCGCGCTCCCCTGCCGGGGTGATGCGCACCAGCGTCTTGCGGCGGTCCTTGGGGTCTGTCTCGCGGACGATGTGGCCGTCCTGCTCCATCTGACGCAGCCCGCGGGAAATCGCCGGCATAGGCTGGTGCATCTGCCGCGCAATGTCCGAGACATAGATCGCGCCATCGCGGCCGTGCTGCTCAATGAGATTGTTCCGACTTTGCAGCATGCCATAGCGGCATTTGGGCTGCCCGGCCAGTGCCATGCGCATCCCGCGCCTGGACAGTGTGTGCAGCCGCGCCACAAAGCGGAACACCCCGCTCAGATAAGGGGTTTCAGTGCCCATTGGTGAACACCTCCTGTTAATAGTTGACTTATGTTAATTATTAAAGCACGATAATAATACACCCTCCTGCACCGCGGTGCAAGAGGGTGTAAGGAAGTTTTAAGATTTGTTCATAAAGTGGGGAGGCTTTAGGCTTATTCCTTCACACACGCAAGATTGCTCAGCGTCACACCCTTGCACAGCCCCAGCGGCAGGGCGACGGACGGCTTGGTGATGGTAATATCCTTAAAGACAATGTCCTCGACCTCATAGCCCGGCTTGTCAAAGCCCGCGATCTCGATCGGGGCGGCATCGTGCCGGCTGCGGTCATGGTCCAGCACCTCGGCGGTCAGGGTCAGACGCTCAAAGAAGCAGTGCTCGAGCTTCGGCGGGGCACCGGCGGGCAGACCGTCGTCATTGTACGGTACGCTGTGCAGCATGACGCGGGGCGTGATGCAGTCCCGCACGGTCACGCCGCGCACATAGCCGCCGCGCTTGGGCGTGGTCTTGATCTCAATGCCGGACAGCGAGTTTGCCAGATCGCAGTCCCAGATCTGCACGTCCTCCACGCCGCCGCTCATCTCGCTGCCGATGCAGATGCCGTGGCCGCAGTCGCTACGGCAGTCAAACACCCGGATATGCGCGCAGGGACGGTTGATTTCGTTGCCCTCGGGGTTCTTGCCGCTCTTGATGGCGACAGCGTCGTCCCCCGTGGAGAACTCCGACGCAAACAGCGTGCAGTTCGTCGAGGAGTCAGGGTCCCAGCCGTCGCCGTTCCAGACGCCCTCGGACACAAAGGTGCAGTGGTCGGTCTGGATGTCGTCGCAGTAGATCATGTGGACGTTCCAGGACGGGCCGTTTTTCAGCGTGATACCGCTGATCCAGACGTTCTCACAGTTGCTTAAATTGATAAGTCGCGGGCGGACGCGGCCCGGGATCGTGTCGCTGTTCTCGCAGCTTTCGACGAGTTCCCGGTTGTCGTCCAGAAAGCTCTTGATGCGGGCGCGCTCGTCCTCGATGATTTTGCGGGCCAGCTCCTGCCCGCCGCCGCAGATCGTGCCCCTGCCGCGGATGATGATATTGTGGCAGTTCGGGCCGGTCTTGTGGTTCATGTCGCCCGCGTTCAAAAGGCTTGAGTAGCAGCGCATCTCGGTGCCCTCAAACCGGCTGGGGATGCGGGGCGAATAGTCGTGAATGTTCGTTGTGCCCTGCAGGACCGCGCCCTTGGCCAGATAAATTTCCAGATCGCTGTGCAGCCGCAGTGCGCCGGTCAGGAAATCGCCCGCCGGCACGTACAGAATATCGTCCGCGCCGCAGTCGTTGATGGCCCGCTGTAAATTGTCGGTGTTCAGGATATGGCCGTCGCCCTTGCAGAAGTAGGGCGCGGCGGTAATGTCGATGCGGCGTTTTTCCCTGCCGAACTGCAGCGTGGCCGAGCCAATGCAGTAGCTGCCGCTGACCACGTCCACCCGGAAGGCACTGCCGTAGCTCAGCCCCTCTATCGTAAAATGGGTGCGGTCTGTGCGGCCAATGGCCTCGCCGTTCAGGGAGACCGTGTATTCCGCCCCGCTGGGCGCGGCGGCGGGTTTATCCCAGTACAGCACCGCGTAATCTTCGGTGCAGCGTATATTCAAATTGCCTTGTTTCATGGTGACGTCCTTTGGTTATGGAGAGTTTGCTCTTTCTTACATATTGTACCACAGTGTGCGCGTTTATCCAAGACTTGGGGGTGACAAAATACGCGGGCTGAAATGCTGCAGGTTTTTACACTTTGCAAGGTTGACATTTATAATCACATCTGCATAGTGGGGATATAGAGAAGTAGGGGCCGGGCATGCCCGGCCCGCGGCTTTGCCCATAGAACTCGTTTACGGGCGAGAGAGGAACGATACATGTTAAACCTGTTTTCACGCACGCAATTACTGCTCGGCAAGGAGGGCATGGACCGGCTGTTTTGCTTTTGTGCGGGATGTATGGTACAATAGGGAAACACTGTAGGGGCCGGGCATGCCCGGCCCGCGGCCTGCCTATAAGCGGGCGTCCCCCGTGAAGCTGCGGGCCGCACATGTGCGGCCCCTGCTGCGCGGCGATTTATACTGCACGAAAGGAGCTGCCATGGACAAGGCTATATTTGAAACGGCCCATCTGGCGGCCCTGAACGACCAGCAGCGCGCGGCGGTGGAGGCGGTCAACGGCCCGGTGCTGCTGCTGGCGGTGCCGGGCAGCGGCAAAACCACCGTGCTCATCACCCGGCTGGGCTATATGACCGAGGTCTGCGGCATTGCGCCGGAAGCCATCCTGACAATGACCTACACCGTCGCCGCCACGCAGGAGATGCGCGCCCGGTTCGCGGCGCGGTTCGGCGGCGAATTGGCCGCACGGCTGGAGTTCCGCACCATCAACGGTGTGGCGGCGCGCATCATCGCGCTGTACAGCCGCATGTATGGCCGTACCCCGCCGGAGCTCATCCGCAATGAGAGCGAGACCACGCCGCTGCTCATGCGGCTATGGCAGGACACAAACCACGAGTACCCCGCCGAGAGCACGGTCAAGGATCTGCGCACGGCCATCACCTACATTAAAAATATGTGCCTGACCGACGCGGAATTGGACGAACTGGAAACCGATATTGAGAATCTGCCCGACCTGTACCGCGGCTACCAGAAGGCGCTGAAGGCCGCGCACAAAATGGACTACGACGACCAGCTCTGCTTTGCGCTGCAAATCCTGCGCGGTGCGCCCGCGGTTGCGGCGGCGTTCCGCAAACGGTACAAGTATTTCTGCGTCGATGAGTCGCAGGATACGTCCAAGGTACAGCATGAAATTATCCGCGTGCTGGCGCAGGAAAGCGGCAATATCTTTATGGTCGGCGACGAGGACCAGAGCATTTACGGCTTCCGCGCCGCCTACCCCCAGGCGCTTATGGACTTTGAAAAGACCTATCCCGGCGCACAGATTTTGCTGATGGAGCAGAACTATCGCTCCACAGAGCCGCTTCTGGAGGCTGCCAACCGCTTTGTGGCGCGCAACCGCTATCGCCGCCCCAAGACCATCGCACCGACGCTGGGCCCCGGCGCACCGCTGCAGATCGTCACCGTGCCGCGCCGCGCCGACCAGCTGCCATTCTTGTTTGAGACGGCGCAGCACTGCGATACCGGGACGGCGGTGCTGTTCCGCAACCACGAGAGCGCATTGCCCATCATCGACCTGTGCGAGCGGCGGGGCATCCCCTACGCCTGCAAGGCAGTGGACCAGACCTTTTTTACCAACAAGATCGTCCGCGATGCGACCGATATTTTCACGCTGGCCGCACACCCCGCGGATGGGGAAATTTTTCTGCGCTGCTACTACAAATTCGGCGTGCCCGTCACCCGCGCACAGGCGTTGTTTGCCTGCAATCAGGCGCGGCAGTACGGGCAGGGCTGCTGGACGGCCCTGCTGAATGAGGACAGCATCCGTCCGCGCACCCGCGCCGCCATGGCTGACGTGGCGGACGGTCTGGCGCGTCTGCCCAAAATGGCCGCGGACGATGCGGTGCGGTTCCTGGCCGACCAGCTGGGCTACGGCAAATATCTGGACAAAAACGGCATGGACCGCACGAAGCTGGCAGTGCTGGAAATGCTCGGCGCACAGGAGCCGACGCCGCGGCACCTGCTGCGGCGGCTGGAAAAGCTGCGCAGTATCATACAAAACCATGAGAATCCGCCCGGGTGCAGGTTTTTGCTTTCGACGATCCACTCGGCCAAGGGGCTGGAATATGACCGGGTCATTTTGTTGGATGTGCTGGACGGCATTCTGCCCGCCAAGCCGGAGCTGTGCTGCCGCACGCCCGGTGAGACACAGCAGTATGAGGAGGACCGGCGGCTGTTTTACGTGGCCATGACCCGCGCGCGGCAGCAGTTGGTGCTGTTTGACTGCGCGGCGGAGCGCTCGGCCTTTGTGGATGAGGTGCTGTCCGGTCTGCCCGGCCGCCGCAAACGCCACGACGCCGAGCCCGCGGGCCGCCGCACACCCCCGCCCGCGGCACGCGCCCCGCTGCCGCCTGTGGATGTGGACAGCATCACCGCCGTCGGTGCCCATGTGCGGCATGCCGTCTTTGGCCCCGGCACCGTGGAAAGCGTTGCGGGCCGCCGCGTGACCGTGCGCTTTACGGCAGGTCCGCGCACACTGGACGCCCAGGTCGTCGCGGAGCGGCATCTGATGTGGGCGGAGTGAAAAGCTCTTGCCTCCCTCTGCGAGACAGACTCCCCCGATACGGGGGAGGTGGCGCTTGCGCCAGAAGGGGAGCGGTGGCCCGTAGGGCCGGAGGGAGAGAACTTTGCCATGACCCGAAATATTTCGGATAACCGCGAAGCTCTCTCCCCCACCGCCTGCGGGCGGAGCCCCCTCGCAGAGGGGGCCAAGGAAGTGAGGTACTTTGATGAAAAAAATTCTGCTTCTCGCCACAGGCGGGACGATTGCAAGCCGCCCTACGGCGGCGGGCGGGCTGGCCCCGGCCATCACGTCAGAGGAGCTGCTGGCCTGCGTGCCCGAGCTGGCTGACCTGTGCGAGGTCAGCGCTGTGCAGGTGTTCAACCTGGATTCGACGAACGTCGGCCCCGCGCAGTGGCAGAGCATCGTGCGCTGCATCAAAGAAAATTATGATGCCTGCGACGGTTTTGTCATCGCCCACGGCACAGACACGATGGCCTACACCGCCGCGGCGCTCAGCTACATGGTGCAGAACAGCGCGAAGCCCGTTGTGCTGACCGGCAGCCAGAAGTCCATCTACAACCGCGATACCGACGCGCGCAACAACCTTTACCGCGCGTTCGTCTACGCGGTCAGCGACGGCGCATGGGGCGTGCAGCTGGTGTTTGACAACAAGGTCATTCTGGGCACACGCGCGCGCAAGACGCGGACGCGCAGCTTCAATGCGTTTTCCAGCATCGACTACCCCGAGACCGCGGTGTTCCGCGATACGCGGCTGGTGACGTTTCTGCGCCGCCCCACGGACCAGCCGCCCGTGCGGTTCTATGAAAGGCTTGAGCCCGCCGTTTTTGTGCTGCGGCTTGTGCCGGGCATGCGGGCGGACATCATCCCGCTGCTGGTCCCGCACTACCGCGCACTGGTGCTGGAGAGCTTCGGCGTCGGCGGTCTGCCGGGCGGGGAGCACGGCGAGATGTTCGCCGCCCTGCGCCGCTGGTGTGAGAGCGGGCGGCTGGCGGTGTTTACCACGCAGGTCCCGCATGAGGGGTGTGACCTGGCCGTCTACGAGGTGGGCCGCGCCGTCGGTGAGCTGCCCGGCGTCCTGGAGGCCCGCGACATGACCCCCGAGGCTGTCGCCGTCAAGCTGATGTGGGCGCTGGGCCAGACCGAGGACCGGGAGAAGGCGGCACGGCTGTTTGAGACGCCGATTGAATACGACATAATGTAAAGATGAGAAGCCTTCTCCCCCCGTGAGCAGGCTTTAGAAAGCAAAGGCTGCCCCGGGGATACCCGGCCCCTACAGGAAAGCCATAATTGCAACGTGGCTGCGATCTATTTTCGAACTTATTACATATTTTGTGAACAAACATTACATAACATGTAAACATTAGCACTCTCCTCTTGACAGTGCTAATGTTCGGTGCTATTATAGAGGCGTTCCAAGGGAAAGAGGAACGGAAGAACCGAATCCCCAAAGGGAACGCAACAATGTATATCAAAAGTCAACCGCTCACAAACAAAACGGGCGGCCGATGAAAATTGGAGGAATGACTTATGATGATGGTTCCGTATATGTTCAATGAGGCTTTGATGGATGATCTGTTCAGCAACGATTGGGAACACGATTTTGACCGCGCCATGAAGGCCGCTGCCCCCCGCGGTATGTTTGGCAAACGTGCCGCCAATGTGATGAAAACCGATGTCCGCGAGAACAAGGACAGCTACGATGTGTTCGTTGATCTGCCCGGCTTCAAGAAAGAGGATGTCAAGCTGGATCTGGACAACGGCTATCTGACCATCAGCGCCCAGCGCAATGAGGAGCTGGATGACAAGGACAACGAGGGCCGCTATATCCGCCAGGAGCGTGCTACCGGCAGCTGCGCACGCAGCTTCTATGTCGGCAAGGAGCTGGAGCCCAAGGACATCAGCGCTAAGTTTGAGAACGGCATCCTGACCCTGCATCTGCCCAAGGCCGAGGCCAAGAAGCTCGAGCCGAAGCAGACGCTGATCGAGATCGAGTGATTGCAAAAAATGTGCAGCCATGCTGCACCGTAGGGGCGCATTCTATATGCGCCCGCTTGGCAGCATCCCGTTGTGAAAAAAGATGAACGCAGGGTAAACGTCCACGGGCGGATATAGAATCCGCCCCTACAGAGTCCCTGCCCTAAAAATCATCAGGCCGCAGCCCAAAATTCCGGGCTGCGGCCTTTTGTTTTGCCGCAAGGTGTGCTATACTTCCATATAGATGAAAGAAAAGTACAGGGAGGTCCTGCCCGTGCAATATTCCGATGAGCATCTGCGCTATCTGCGCCTGCTGTCTCAGAAATACCAGACCGTGGCCGCCGCGGCCAGCGAGATCATCCGCATTGAGGCCCTGCTCCGTCTGCCCAAGGGCACCGAGCACTTCATGAGTGACCTGCACGGCGAGCACGAAGCGTTCGTACATATATTAAACAGCGCATCGGGCGTCATCCGTGAAAAAATCGACACGGTGCTTGGCACCGGTGTCCCCGCCGAGGAGCGTGCCGAGTTGGCGACGCTCGTCTATTATCCCAATCAGAAGCTGCCCGAGCTGAAAGCCCGCCAGAAAGACCTGCACGCCTGGTATCGCATGACGCTGCTGCGGCTCATCGACCTGTGCCGGTTCGTGTCCAGCAAGCATACCCGCGACCATGTGCGCCGCTGTCTGCCGCAGAACTGCGGCTACATCCTCGACGAGCTGCTTCACGCCCACTTTGAGGACCACGACAAGGACCAGTATTACGGCGAGATCATTGAGAGCATCATCCGCTATGACCGCGCCGACGCCTATATTATCCGCTTCTGCGAGGTCATCAAGCGG
>OJKQ01001490.1_pt1 | contig 10256 bp, 6 predicted proteins | sample 1596641 | NCBI WGS metagenome assembly OJKQ01 (sample SAMEA4350167, study PRJEB24818) | metagenome | biome: human; feature: gut; material: faeces | place: Denmark | collected 2013-09 | reverse complement strand
CGATAGTGCAGGGCGTTACTAGATTGCGTTAAAAGGCTTGGAGTTAGGGTGTCAGGAAGTCAGCACTCCCACCCTAATTCCAGCCGGCCCGATTCAGGCATGCGCCAGCGCGCGCATCTGCTCCGGGTCGATGACCTTCTTGTGCTCGCGGCCTTCCTTCGCGCCTTCGGCACGTTCGAACGCGTCGACCTTCTTCCAGCCGGCGAAGTCGATCGGCTTGACACCGCGGGAAGCCAGCAGACGGTCGATGGATTCCGGATCGCGGTCAGCGGCCACGCGACCGCCTTCGGCGGCCTTGGACAGGTCCTCCAGCATGTTGGTGACGATGAGCAGCGCGTCGGACTTGGTGGAGCCGATCAGGCCGACCGGACCACGCTTGGCCCAACCGGTGGCGTACAGACGCTCACGCACCTGCGCGCCCTCGCCGGAGGCCTCCGTGGTGATGCGGCCGTCGCCGTTCGCGTTGGCCAGGTGCGCGCGACGCTCGTCGTACGCGATGCCCGGCGCGGTGGCCGGCTTGTAGCCGATTGCGTGATACACGGCCTGCACCGGGTACTCTTCGAATTCGCCGGTGCGAGTCATCTTGCCGTCCGCGGAAGTCGTCGTCTTCTCCACGCGAATCGCCTTGACCTTGCCGTCCTCGCCCAGCACTTCGACCGGAGCGGAATTGAAGTGGATGTAGTACTTGCGATCCGCCGGATTGCCTTCGAAATCGGTGTCGCCGTCGTCTTCCATGTCCTCGGCCATCTCGCGGATGGTGAACAGCTCCTCGACCATCTGACGGGTCAGCTTGTCCTTGCCGGCCTCCTCGATAGTGTCGTCGTCCAGATCAAAGTCGTCTTCGTTGATGATCAGCTGCACGCCCGGCAGCTTCTCCATTTCGCGCAGCTCCTGCACGGAGAACTTGGCCTGCGCCACACCGCGACGGATGAACAGGTGCAGGGTCTTCGCCTTATTGGACTTGATCCCCTCGTACACGTTGTCCGGAATATCGGTGCGTTCCTTCAGATCGTCAGCGTTGCGCATCAACTCGCGCGCCACGTCCATGGCCAAACTGTGGACCGCCGGATACGGTTTCCTGTTCGCCGGGCAAACGGCGGGGGTGCAGAACATCACGCCCGAATCGCTGCAATGGCTGTCCGGAGACATGACGAATTCGCTGAACTCCTGCATCCACGCGGCCCTTGGCGATGCGGACACCGTGTACACGAAGGCCGGATGGATCAACGGCGAAGGCGGTTTGTACGTGCTGAACGATGCCGGACTGGTGATGTCGCAGTCGGGCACGTACGTGCTGGCGGTGCTGACGAACGCGTGCGGCCGCAACGATTTGCTGACCAGCCTGATCGGCACGCTTGACGCAGTGCATTCAGGGGATATGCGGGGGTAATACGTTTCAAGTTGGGGTGACTCTCGCCGTGCCGCAGATAGGTCTATGGCCGATGCTGTAGCGTCGTTGCGTGGCATGTTTCTAGATGTTGCAAATCCACCCTTCAGCTTGTATACAGCAAAATCCCAGCCTGAATTCCTAGGCTGGTGGCCATGAACGGCAAATTGCAGGTGCACGGCCATTGCAATGGCTTGAAAACAACGCTTTTGTTCGCGTTGATGTGGGGCGTCATCATGCTCATCTGGTGGGCGACCGGCGCCAGTCAAAGCACGCTCGGCTACTACATTCTCATCGGCCTGGGCTCCACGTTCGTCTCCTACTGGTTTTCCGACAAACTGGCGATTGCCAGCATGCACGCTCGACAGGTGAGCGAGCAGGAAGCCCCCGTACTATACAAGATCGTCCGCGAGCTATCGGCGAAGGCAGGTAAGCCGATGCCGCGCATCTACATCGCCCCCACCATGAGCCCCAACGCGTTCGCGACGGGGCGCAACGAACGACACGCGGCGGTCTGCTGCACGCAAGGCATCCTACAGACGCTTAACGAACGTGAGATTCGCGGCGTGCTCGGACACGAACTCATGCACGTCTACAACCACGACATTCTGACGTCCGCAATCGCCTCCGCCATGGCCACCGTCATCTCGTACCTCGGCTACTCGCTCATGTATTTCGGCGGCGGCCGTTCGCGTGACGACCGCGACGATTCGGCGTCCGGCGGCTTGGGATTGTTGGGTGTGCTGCTGAGCGCGATTCTGGCGCCGATCGCAGCGTCGCTGATACAGATGGCAATCTCCCGCACACGCGAATACGACGCCGACGAAGACGGTTCCAAGTTGACGGAGGATCCGGAAGCGCTCGCTTCCGCGTTGAGCAAGATTTCCGGCGGTGCAGCCGCGATGCCGATGGAGAAGACCGCCGGCACGCAGTCGGTGGCTGCGATGATGATCGCCAGTCCGTTCTCTGCGGAGGGCTTCTCCAAGCTGTTTTCTACGCACCCGCCGACCTCGGATCGCATTGCGCGGCTGATGCAGATGGGGCAGGAGATGCGTCAGCAGGGCGTGCAGTCCGGATATTTGGCCGGCGGTTATGCCACGAGCGGCGTTGCGGCGGCGGATATTCGGCAAGGCGGACGTTCTGCGATGGCTGGTGCCGGTGGGCCGCAATTTGGAACGCAGTATGGATCCGCGCATGATTCGGGCGGCTCGGCTGGCAGATATTCTCGCGACTATTCGCAGCGGCCGCGCGGCTGAGTCTCCGTGATATTGCGGAAAATTGGTATCGCATGTCGGTCTGTGTCCGCATACGCATCCGTTGCGTGCTAAACTGAAGTTTCGTGCCCAAAAGGCACAACCTTGCGGATGTAGTTCATCGGTAGAACGAAAGCTTCCCAAGCTTTAAAGGCGGGTTCGACTCCCGTCATCCGCTCCATTCGAAACCCTTGGAATCGTTGGAATTCCAAGGTTTTTTCTATTGCCGTAAAAGACCCGTGAAGTCAACTTCGCGCCGCGCAACTGTCGGTTGCGTCGCAAAATTCGGTTGCGAGTCGCAATGCAACCGAAAGATGGTGGCGTGGAACGAGACGTTTATGACAAGCTGTTGCTTGGCAATCGCCAATAATCGCAAGTCGAGGCGATATGGAAACTCGACGAAAGGGCGGACATGAGTTTCAAAGAGAATCTGCAGTATCTGCGCGGTTCGCGCAACATGACGCAGGAACAGCTGGCAATGCTGCTGGGCGTTTCCCGGCAGGCAATTTCGAAATGGGAGTCCGAGAAGGCATACCCCGAAATGGATAAGCTGCTGATGCTTTGCGACATGTTCGGCGTGACGTTGGATGATTTGGTCATGGGCGACGTGCGCGCGTCGGCGGGCTGTGGGGGTGCGGGACGCGTGGACTTGGCTGCTGATACGGATGGTGTGGCCGCGTCGGTTGGGGTGGCCGACGCTGCTGTTGGCGCGGTTCCGGGGGTAATCGGGTTTGCGGCATCGCAGGTCGCAGGAATGTCCGATTCTGGTGAATCGGACGTGAGGGATACGAATCCGAATGTTTGTGCGTCCGTTTCTGGTGAATCGGACGCACAAGGTGCCAAAACCGGTGTTCAATTGTCCGTTTCTCCAGAATCGGACACGCGAGATGGGACGGACATTCCGCAAAGCGTGCCCCGACATATCGTGCAGGATGTGGTTGGCTACGACAGTCATATGAGGCGTTTTGCGTGGCTTATTGCGATTGGTGTGGCCGCAATCATCCTCGGCGTCGCGGTTGGCATGTTGTTTTCGCCGGAGGGGTCTGTCTTGGGGCCGTCGCCGGTGAACGACGTGCTGGTCACGGTATGCACGTTGGTTGGCGCGATGGTCGGTCTCGCTTTGCTGATACCGGCCGGAATCATGCATGGCGATTTCCGCCGTCGCCACCCGTATGTGCAGGATTTTTACACGAATGAGGACAAGTCACGTGCGTCGGTCGTATTGGCGATTGGTGTTGCGATTGGTGCCGTGCTGATTTTGGCGGGCGTGTGCGTGCGAGTGTTTTGTGACGAGTTTGTTGCCGACGGAGACGCGGGGTGGCCGGACAGCGTTCTGCTGGCTTGCGTGGCCGCGGCGGTGTTCTGTTTCATTATGTCTGGGATGACGCATGACAAGGTGAATGTGGACAAATACAATCGTGAAGCCGAAGAGGAAAGCGCGCGCGAGGGACGTTCCGTGCCGCACCCGACGATGAGCGAGTCGGACAGATTTTACAGAAGACTTACCAGTGCAATTTGTGGCGTGATCATGTTGTTAGCGACTGTTATCGCGTTGCTTATGCTTTTTCTTGGAACGGCGGGCAGTGATGTTGACGCGTGGATGAAGGTGTTCTGGGTCCCGTGGCCGATCGGCGGTGTGCTGTGTGGCGTCGTGGGCATCATCGTGCCATTGGTTAAGGAGGCCAGGCGGCGGTAAACCAACAAATAGTGTCCGTTTCTGCAGAATCGGACATGCGGGGTGGGCGGCAGGTAGGCTGGAATCCGTGAATACGGATCAGAAACTTCCCGCCGAATCCGCAGGCGAACGCCCCAGTACCCCCCTATTTGGTCATGCCATATCACACGCGGCGACACTCATCGGCCTGTTCGCAATCGTCCTGTGGGGCTTCATGGCCGGCCTCGTGCGACTCGTTTCCGAATCGTTCGGCGCCACGCTCGGCTCGGCGCTCATCTACACTGTCGGCGGCATGCTCCTGCTCATCGTGCGACGGCCGAAACCGATTAGCCAAGCGCCACGCAAGTACCTCGTCGCAGGCGGACTCATGTTCATCGCATACGAGGCGTCGATCTCGCTGTCGATCGGTCTGGCCACAACGAACGCGCAATCTGTGGAAGTCAGCCTCGTCAATTATTTGTGGCCGACGCTGCTGGTACTGATGACCGCCGCCGTGTCGCACAAACGCGGCTCGGTCTCCGAAGCGCTGCCGGGTGCAATCGTAGCCACCGTCGGCGTGGCAATGGCGGTCGGCGGTGAAAACCTTGACGTGCAGGAAGCGGTTGCCAATATCGCCAGCAATCCATTGCCGTACGCGCTCGCGTTCGCAGGCGCCTTTATTTGGGCGATTTACGCGACCGTGACGCCATCGATGTCCGATGGTTACGATGGTACGACGATTTTCTTCTGTTGCGTTGCTGTTGTGCTGTGGATTATCCATTTCGTTTCGGGCGACGGTTTGCCAGCTGTAGCGCCTGGCATCGGCGGCTATATTTCGCTGCTCGCATGTGCCGCGTCGATTGCTGGCGGCTACGCGTGCTGGGGGTATGGCATGCTACATGGCAGTATGGAAACGCTTGCGATCGGTTCGTATGCGACGCCGCTGTTCTCCACTGCTTCCAGCACGCTCCTATTGGGCGTGACGTTGGGCATGCCATTCTGGATCGGTGTCGCGCTGGTGGTGGTCGGCTCGCTGATCAACGTGTGGTTTGCGCGACGCCGCTGATTGTCCGATTCTGCAGAATCGGACGCTTGTTGGTGTGTGAGGAGGCGACATGTGGGGTAGTGGCGGCGCAGAGGAGCGCCGGGATGGCGCAGCGGTACGTAAGGGAAGTGACCGGGCAAGACAATGCCCTTACGCATCCACGCTAGCTTAGGTTTTTGTCGGCTGGTATTTGGTGTGTGTTGCCGTTGGCGGTGATGGTGATGCGTCGCCAATGACGCGTCCATGTGTGCCAGCCGAAACCGATCTAAACCGGCTTAAACCAGCCCGTTCAAATCCGCCTCGTCACATCACCTTGGTGGATTCCAGATTGCGGCTCACCCAGTTGTTCAACCGGATCACCGGCTTGCGCAACACCAATCCCAGCAGCAGCGAAGGAATCAGGAACAAGGCGAGATACACCATGTCAAGCAGGTACTCATTGCCGTACGATCCGGCCATCGCGGCGTGCATGGCATCGATGGCGTGCGGGAACGGTAGGAACGGGTAGAGCATTTGGAAGAACTTCGGCAGCGTCTCGATAGGGAACGTACCGCCCGAACCGGCGACCTGCATCACCAGCAGCACCACGGCCACGGCCTTGCCGATATCGCCGAACGACACGGTCAGCGTATACACGATATTTGAGAACACGAGTGCGGCAAGCCACCCCACGGCAAGGAACTGCAGCGCATGATTCGCCTGCACGCCAAGGAAATACATGTCACCCAGGCAAACCAGTGTGCCCTGCAGCAACGCGAGCAGTGCGAAGATCGCGTACCGTCCGAAATACTCGTGGTCGAGGCGCAGTCCCCAACGTGAGGCGTTCCCCGGGCCGGACGGGCCGGCGACGCGCGGCAGCGTGTCGCCCAAGCCCAGCACATGCGCCTTCTCGCGGTCCGAAATTGTCACTTTCAGCATGGCGCACAGGATGATCGCACCCACCCAGATTGACAGGATCGTATAGAACGGCGCCATGGCCGAACCGTAGTTCGCGATCGGGTACACTGAGACGCGATGCAGTGCGACGGGCGCGGAAATCAGCGTGGACAGTGTGGACGCGTTGGCGGTGGCCAGTGCACGTAGTTCGTCCGATTCACCCGAATCGGACGAACTGGCGTCGTTGTCACCGTCGCCACCATCGCTGTTGCCGTCACCGGCGTTCCCGCCCGTCTCCAGCTTCGTGATCAGCTCCTTCACCGTCGCTGCCGACGAGTCGAGTTTCTTCGCGATCGCGCCGAGCGTGGAACGGATGGACGTCACATTCGTCCCCACATCGCCCGTCACATCGTCCAGACCGTCGGCGGTGCCGCTCAGCTGGGTGATCATGCTGTCGGTTTGGGAGATCAGCGTGCTGACTGTGGAGGCGAGCGCGTCGATTTTCGGCTTGACGTTCGTGGCGTAATCGTCGCGCACATTGCTGATCGACTGCTTCGCGGAGGTGATGCGGTTCAGGATCTCCTTGCGGGAGCGTTCCGCGGCTGCGGTATCCTGCGTGACCTGCGTGGAAGCGTCTTTCAGCTGCTGCGCGAGCTTCTGCGAATCGCCTTTGGCGGCTTCCAGCAGCGTGATCTCCCGGTCGATGGCTTCCAGCAGCGCCTGTTTCGCGGAATCACTGTCCGGTAGTTGTTCCACCGATTCGCGCATGTGGTTGAGGCTTGTGATGTACGTGTCGTACAGCGATTCGCCGCTGGAGATTTGTTCGCTCAACGTTGCCAACTGGCTGGCTGCGGTGTCTGAGCCCTTGCCGATCGCGTCGAACGCCTTGTTCACCTTGGCAGCTACTTGGTCGAACGCGCCTGACACCTGGTCGAGCGCGGTGTTCACCGAGGAGGTGACGTTCGCACCTGCAGAAGTGAGTGACGTGGCACCTGATTTGCCTTGCTTCAACGCGTTCTGGGCCTGTTTGCCCGCCTTGGTCGCCGAGGCGAGCAGTTTGCCCGTGGAATCCACGATGTCGTTCGCCGAGCCGAGCAGCTGCGAATACGACGTCACCTGCTGCGATGCGCCGCTCAGCGTATCCGCCATGGTGGTGAGATTGCCGTTGAGGTTGCGCATGTATTCGGCCATTTGCGGGCTTTGCGAATAGTGTAGGATGCTTGAGGCCAGGTCGAGTCCGACTTGCGCAATCGTTTTGGCGAAGGTTTTGTCGATCGTGTTGACCACGGTTGTCGCGCCCTGATCGGTGATATGCGGGGCGATCGGGTTGATTTTCTCGTTCAGATAGTACTTGAGCTGCGCGTGTTTGATGTCGGGGGAGAACAGCGTCATCATGTCGGCGCTGAAACCTTTCGGAATTACGATCGCCGCATAGTATTCGCCGGATTTCACCCCGTCGATTGCCTTGTCGCTTTTCACGAACTGCCAGTCCAGCTGGTCGTTGGCGTGCAGTGTGCTGATGATGGTTTCGCCCACGTTGACGCGCACCGGTATGAGATCCGACTTGTAACCCTTGTCGTTATTGGCCACGGCGACCTTCAATGCCTTGGTGTTGCCGTAGGGGTCCCAGCTGGCCGCGATGTTGAACCAGGCGTACAGCGCCGGCACCACCACCAGGCCCATCGAGACGATCACGGCGATCACGTTGCGGGTGGCATGGCACATGTCCCGCTTGAAGATGCCCCAGATCATTTTCACTGTTCGTTCCCCTCCTCACGCAGACTCCTGCCAGCATTTCCGTCCGTGTTTCCAGCCGCATACTCAGCCGCATGTTCAGGCGCATGTCCGGCCGAACCACCATGCGCAGCCTCATACAGCCTCGTACGTACGGCATGCATCGGCTTGTAATGCATGCCCGGCCGGAACAGCAGGTTCTCGTGCAGGATCGCGCTGCGGAACTCTTCCGCACTCATCGCTTCCTCGCCCAGATAATTCGCATACCGTTCGCGCAGATACTCCACCACGATGAGATACGTGTCGATGGCGATGATCGAAATGATCCAACCGAGCAGCATGGCGAGCTTCATGCGCGTGATGAATAGCAACAGCAGGAACACGAACGGCAGTACCGCCAGCGCGAGGAATCCCCAACGCACCAGGCGCGGGTACAGGCGGAAGAAATGAATCGCCCGTCTGCGGGCTAGTTCGGGGAACTCCTCGGCGATCTGCTGCGCGGTCTCGGTGAGCCGCAACGGTTCCACCGTGCCTTCGTTATGTTCGGTGATCATCAGATCAGTGTCCGCCAGACGGTTGTCGAACAGGCGGTTGAGGTTCAACGCCAGCTTGCGGACCACCAAGCCGATGAACAGCGCCACAGGCAGATACCAGAACAGCGAGAGCATGTCGATCCAATAATGGTTGGCATACATGCCTCCGATCGGCCCGCGCATCGCGTTGATGCCGTAGGTGAACGGTAGGAACGGTTTCAGACGGCGGAAGAATTCCGGCATCATCTCGATGGGGTAGAGGCCTGCCGCGCCCGGAATCTGGATAATCACCAGAATCACGGCGACGGCCTTGCCGATATGCCGGAACGCCACGGCGAGCGCGTAAATGATGTTCACGTAGACGAACGAGGCGAAAATGCCGGCGAGGATGAACAGGAACGGATGCTCGCATTGGATGCCCAGCGCGAGATCGCCGATCGTGGCGATGATCGCCTGCAGGAATCCGACCGTGACGAACAGCAGCCAACGGCCCATATAGCCTTGGCGTGGCGTGTACATGCGGATCTTCTCATCGCGGTCCACTTCAAGCTTGTAGATCGCGACGAGCACGAATCCACCGACCCACAGCGCAAGATTCGTGTAGAACGGCGTGACCGCGGAACCATAGTTTTTGACCGGGTAGAGGACCTGTTCGTCCAAATGCACCGGCTCGCCCACGAACGAGCCGACCTCGCTCGCGTCAAGTCCGAGCGCTTGGGAAAGCTGCTGGAACATCGCCGAACTGCTCAACGCGGCCACATCGGTGCGCGTGGTGTTGAGCTGTTTGGCGAGATTGGCGAGCTGTGTCTGCGTGCCAGCAATGGTGGTGTTCGTTTGGGTTACGGTGCGCGACAACTGGTCGAGCAGCCCGTTGCCCTGTTCCAGCGTGCTTTGCAGCGTGGTAAGCGTGCCGGACAGCGACCCATTGGCCAGGCTGAGTGTATCGAGCCCGGTGTTGAGATTCGGCATGACCGTGCCGGTGATGGTCGTGTGTGCGCTCGCCATCGACGCCGTGCCGTTCTTCGCCAGCGTGGTGACATCGTCGTTGAACCCGTTCGCGGTGTTCTTCCCCGCGTTGATCGCAGCCGTGGTGTCCTGATCGAAGGCGTCGATGCGCTGCTGCTGGAACGTCAGCTGTTTGCGGGCTTCGGCGAGCTGCGCGGAAAGATCCTTATACGTTTGGCTGTTCGGATCCAGCTGGCTGGCCTGCAACGCCTTCTCCACGCCGTCGAGCACATTGCCGGTGGTGGCGTTGACGTGATGCATGGTGCTGGACACTTGGTCGAGCGCGTCCTGCGTGGTGTTCAGTCCGCTGAGCACGGTGCCGGTGGCATTGCTCACGTTGACCTGCAGGCCGGACAGTTGCGTGCTGCCGTTGTCGAGCGCTCCGACCAGCGTGTTCGAGAATCGTTCGGTTTGTGTGCGCGTCTCGCTCAGCAAGTCGGACGCCTTGCCGACGGTGTCAAGCGAGTTGGTGATTTCCGAGGCGAGCGCGATGTTGGACTGTTTGGCCGAATCGATGGTGGTGAGGGCCTTGTCGAGCGTGGAGCGGGTGTCGCGCAGCTGCTGTTGGACGGTTTCGAGCTGGTTGATGGTGTCGGTCAGATCGTTGACGACGTCGCTTTGCGCGCTTTTCACGCTGCCGGTGGTTTCTCCCGCTGCCTCCTTCACTTCCTTTGCCACGGCGTCGGCCACGCTGGAAACGAAAGTGGTGTTGATCTGCTCGTCGATCGTGGTCGCGCCCGTATCGGTGATTTTCGGCGCGATCGCGTTC
>OJKQ01001488.1_pt1 | contig 10270 bp, 10 predicted proteins | sample 1596641 | NCBI WGS metagenome assembly OJKQ01 (sample SAMEA4350167, study PRJEB24818) | metagenome | biome: human; feature: gut; material: faeces | place: Denmark | collected 2013-09 | reverse complement strand
TTTTTGTTCCGGGCCACCCTATATTCCCTGGCTCTGTCCCAATCCCACAAGGCCACCTTTGCTATCCTGAAATCTATCCGGGAGAAAGTGCTGGAGAAACTGCCAAAGATGCCTCTGGGTACGATTCTGGACACCTCCAGCGGCCAGATGAAACAGGTCATCGTGGACCAGGTGGAGAGCATGGAGCGGCCTCTGGCCCATCTTCTGCCGGAGATGACCGCCAATGTGCTGGGGCCGGTGTGCATCCTGATTTATCTGTTCGTCTTGGACTGGCGGATGGCCCTTTTGAGCCTGGTGTCCATCCCGGTGGGCATGGCTTTCATGATGGCGGTGATGGCCGGCTACGGCAAGCAGTACGAGGGCTCGGTCAAGACCACTCAGGCCATGAACAGCGCCATTGTGGAGTACATCGGCGGCATTGAGGTCATCAAGGCGTTTAACCAGGGCAGGCAGTCCTATGCCCGCTTCTCCAACAGCGTAAAGGCCAACGCCTCCTACTTCTACCATTGGATGAAGAGCTGCCAGATGCCGGTCTCTTTGGCCCGTGCCATCTCGCCCACCACCATGATCACCATTCTGCCGGTGGGCTGGCTCCTCTATACCGGAGGGAGTCTGCCCATCGAGACCTTTATCACCACCATCGTCCTGTCCCTGGGCATTGCCGGGCCCCTGCTGGCCGCCATGGACTTTGTGGACAGTCTCGCCAAGGTAGGCACCATCGTGGGCTCGGTGGACGCCATTTTGAACGGAGCGGAGCAGGACCACGGGGAAACGCCGGCGGAATTCCAGGGGCGGGACATCCAGCTCTCCCATGTGTCCTTCGGCTACCACGCGGACAAGGAGGTGCTCCACGATGTATCTCTCACCATCCCCGCCGGGACCATGACCGCCTTTGTAGGGCCCTCCGGCTCCGGCAAGTCCACCATCGCCAAGCTGATCGCCGGCTTCTGGGATGTAACCTCCGGCTCCATCACTCTGGGCGGACAGGACTTGAAGCGGGTCCCGCTGAAGCAGCTCTACGACCAGGTGGCCTTTGTCTCCCAGGACAACTACCTCTTTGACGAGAGCATTCGGGAGAACATCCGCATGGGCCGCCCGGCGGCCACCGACGCCGAGGTGGAGGCCGTGGCAAAAGCCGCCGGGTGTGACGCCTTTATCCGCAGTCTGGAACACGGCTATGACACGGTGGTGGGCGGAGGCGGCGCCCATCTGTCTGGCGGTGAGCGTCAGCGCATCGCCATCGCCCGGGCCATGCTCAAGGACGCGCCCATTGTGGTGCTGGACGAGGCGACCGCCTACATAGATCCCGAGAACGAGGCCGTGGTCCAGCAGGCCGTGGGCAGGCTGGTGGCGGGAAAGACCGTGCTGGTCATCGCCCACCGCCTCAGCACCATCACCGGCGCGGATCAGATCGTGGTAGTCAATGGCGGCCGCATCCAGGATGTGGGCACCCACGGGGAACTTTTGAAGAACTGCCCGCTGTATCAGGAGATGTGGCGGGCGCATATGGGCGTAAAGGAGGGAGAGTAGGCATGATCGGTGTTTTGAAAAAAATCTGGGACTTTGCCGGAGAGGAGCAGGGCAATATCCGAAAGTCCATGATTTTAGGCTTCTTTTACGCGGTGTTCCACATGTTCCAGATCGCGGCCATCTATGTGGTGGTGCTGGCCCTTGTGGGCGGCTCCACAGACTCCGCCCCGGCATGGCAGGCGCTGGGGCTTCTGCTGGCCAGCATTCTGGGCCGAGCGATCCTCAACCGCTTCAGCCAGCTCCAGCAGACCCACGCCGGCTATTTCATGGTGGCGAACAAGCGCATTTCCATCGGTGACAAGCTCAAGCGGGTCCCCATGGGCTATTTCAATGACCAGAGCTTGGGAGAACTCACCGGCATCACCACCACCGTTCTGGACGAGGTGGAGAGCACCGGCCCCATGGTGCTGGTTAGTATTCTGGGCGGCCTGATCAACTCCGCCGTCATGCTGCTGTGCGTCCTGTTCTGGGACTGGCGGATCGGCTTGCTGGCCCTGGCGGGGATGCTGGTGTATCTGGCCCTCCTCTCCGGAATGGAGAAGCAGTCCGCCAAGATTGCCCCCAAGCGCCAGCGGGACGAGGCCCGGCTGGTGGAGGCGGTACTGGAGCAGCTTCAGGGCATGAGCGTCATCAAGTCCTTTAACCTGACGGGAAAGGGTGACAAGCGGGTGCGGCAGGCGCTGGAGGACAGCAGGGCGAACAATCTGGCGGTGGAGAAGCTGTTCACTCCCTATATCTGGGGCCAGGAGATGGTCCTCCACCTGTTCAGCGTTCTGATCCTGGCCGCGTCGGTGGGGCTGTGCCTGACGGGAGCCATGTCCCTCGCCAATGCGCTGATGGCGGTCATCGTCTCTTTCCTGATTTTTTCCCAGATCCAGTCCGCGGGCAGCGGCGTGTCCGCCCTGCGTCTGGTGGGCAGCTCCATTGACCACGCCAACCAGGTGGACGACATCCCGGAGATGGATCAGAGCGGCACGGCCATCCGCCCGGAGAGCCACGAGATTGTATTCGACCATGTGAACTTCTCCTATGGAAGCCGCCCCATCCTCAAGGATGTGTCACTGATCATCCCGGACCGGACCACCACCGCCATTGTGGGGCCCTCCGGCTCCGGCAAGACCACCCTCTGCAACCTGATCGCCCGGTTTTGGGATGTGGACGGCGGCCGTGTGACCATCGGCGGCCGGGATGTGCGGGAGTACACGCTGGAGTCCCTTATGGAGCAGGTGAGCATGGTGTTCCAACGGGTGTATCTCTTTGCCGACACCGTGGAGAACAACATCAAGTTCGGCTGCCCGGGCGCTACCCATGAACAGGTGGTGGAGGCCGCAAAAAAGGCGTGCTGCCACGACTTCATCTCTGCCCTGCCGGATGGATACGGCACGGTAATTGGCGAGGGAGGAGCCACGCTTTCCGGCGGGGAGAAGCAGCGCATCTCCATCGCCCGGTGTCTCTTAAAGGACGCGCCCATCGTCATCTTCGATGAGGCCACGGCCAATGTAGACCCCGAGAATGAGGACCAGCTCCAAAGGGCTATGGAAGCCCTGACCCGGGAGAAGACCGTGCTGATGATCGCCCACCGGCTCAAGACGGTGCGGGGCGCGGACCAGATCCTGGTGGTGGACCAGGGGCGCATCGTCCAAAAGGGTACCCACGACGAACTGATCCAGCAGGCGGGCATCTACCGGGATTTCGTCTCCGAACGGACGGAGTCCAGCCGCTGGACACTTTGATTGAAAAAGGCAACGCCGCGGTGTGGGTATTCTATTACCTGCACCGCGGCTGCCTGATTACAGAATATTCATATTTTTAGGATGCCGGCGCGATGGGGCCTTTTCGATGGTGAGTGCTATATGTTTCCTTCGATGTCCGAGGCCCTTTGCACTAATTTTGAGTGCCTGCATTGGAAACGCAAGGAAAAAGCATCCAAACCAGACCGCACAGTTGCATTTTCCGTGAGTTCCCTGTTATAATACCAACAGGAAAACGGCTGGAGCGCGGCGTGGTTTGGCTCGGAATATCAAATTGGAGGTATTTCGATGCGTACAGAGGATTCCCTGGAGCAATCGCTCCGCCGTGTACTGAAGGCGGCTGGCTACATGATGCGGAAATCCCATGCGCCCATCAGTGCGGACAACCTTGGCGGCTACATGATCGTGGATATGTCCAGGAATACGGTTGCGGCAGGCGGCCGCTTTGAGCTGACTTTGGAAGATGTCCGGGAGTGGGCACGGGATATGTGCTGACCGCGGCTGCGGCTGAGGGAGGAACGCCCTCAGCCGTTATGCCTTGGGCTTCATCCCTGTGGTAAGCCGCTGATGCGGCTGTCATGTAGAGAGTGCTTGTCCCAATCATTAGAAAAAGAAAGGAATTTGCTTTATGAACAAAGGAGAACTGATTGCTGGTATGGCCGAGGAGAGCGGGGTCTCCAAAGCGGATGCAGAGAAAGTCTTGAACGCATTTCTCTCCCAGGTCGAGAAAGCGTTGTGTGCGGGAGATAAGGTCCAGCTCACTGGCTTCGGCAGTTTTGAAGTGAAAGAGCGCGCTGAGCGCACTGGCCGGAATCCCAAGACCAAGGAACCCATTGTGATCCCAGCCGGGAAGATGCCGGCCTTTAAGGCAGGAAAGGCATTGAAGGACGCAATTAAATAAAAAAGCGGACGCCACAGCACAATATCAATCTGAATAAAAATTTAAGACACAAAGACGCCCCTCCGAGCACTCGCTCAGAGGGGCGGTTTTCATTCGCTGGCGCTTGCACTTCGTAGAAAACTCTCAAAGTATGGCAGAGTAGACCGGCCGTAGCGGCGCTGCCGCTCCCTTGGATGGAGTTTGCGGACCTCATTCAGATTATCCCTACTACTATTTTATATAATGGCCGTCTGGAAATATGTCAACATGAAGTTTGGAGTGAAAATTTATAGCTCCAAACGACTACACAAACAGTCCGCATTCATTGATTGTCAGAAGACGGGCCACCGTCATACAGCGCCGATGGCCCGCCTTCGACCCATTCTGGGCAGTTACTTCCTGCCCGCCACATAGCACACAGGAAGTACACGCCCCCCGAGCAGAGTGTGTTCCGTCACCCAGAAATCGTGAGACGAAAGATAAGCAATGAATTCTCCGGCGTTCCATATGTGGTAGACACGAAAGCCGGTCCGTTCCATACACCAGGTCCGCAGGCTGGCCAGTTTCCCCCCGGCGTGGACAAAGGTAGGAGCGAATAGCCACCCGCCCGGCTTTAGGACTCTCCGAGCCTCTCGCAAAACCTTTTCCGACTCCGGTAAGATATGCAGGGCATTGGCGATCACCACCGCGTCAAAGGTTTCTGTGGAATATGGCAGCCGGGAAGCATCCTGCACCGAGAAATGAAGCCTGGAAGATCCGGCCTGTTTCTTCGCCTCCGTGATCATCTTGGAAGAGGCGTCGGTGGCCTCCCACAGCCGGACATACGGAGACAGGGGAAAGGATAGCTGGCCTGTGCCGCAGGCCAATTCCAATACATTCATGTCCCGGGTGAGATGCGGACGAATGTGATTGCAGATTTCCGCATATACCGGTGCGGAGCGCCGCATGAATTTGCTGTAATACGCGGCCATTCCCTGCCAGAAGTCCAGATCTGATTTCCTCATAGCAATATGCCTCTTTCGGAGTTAGTCATTGATAACTAAAGAATACTCCAAAAGACTCCGCGCTACAAGTCTTTTTTGCAGAGGGAAGCCGCGTTGCAGACCAAACGGCCCGCAACGCGGCTTCCTTGCTATGTTAAGAGTTCTAACAACTGCCGTATGTTTTTCTTTCCGAACGATACCTGCTCCCCATCATTGATAACCAGGCAGGGAACGCTCATCACCTGATGCTTCTCCCGCAGGTCCGGGAAGTGATTCAGGTCATAGACCTGGGCGGTGATGCGGGGATTTTCCGCGGCGATCCGCTGGGCCGCCGTCACCAGATCCGGGCACATGGTACAGGAGAGAGAAACCAAGATCTCTAATTTGATAGGCTTCTGGATCGACTGGATCGCTGCTCTTGTATCTTCGTCCAGAGCTTGCCCCGGCCCGGCGGCGTTGTAGAGGCCCAGAACGAAAGAGGTGAACTCATGCCCACCGGGAACGCCGTGGAAGGCGAGCCCCGTCCAGCTTCCATCCGGCCGGCATACACGGACGCAGGGAATGTGATCCGTATCGGCTACGCCGCTGATCTCCACCGACAGTTTACTGCTCTGGGCCGCCAGCTCCTCCATATATTGCCGCAACTCGGCAGAAAGGGGCGTTTCGTCCAGATACAGCCGCAGAACCAGCGGAGATGCCATTCTGGAGAACACCGTGTGGAGCTGGGCCAGCATATCCCCCGTAAAAAGCGTGCTGTTTGTTTCGGTGGACGCCGTCGTTTCTTCTGCCCGGCTCACTGGGGCCTTGGGGTGAAGGCCGGTCTTGGCCTGCATAGTGGCGCACAGGCGTTCCAGCTCCGTGGCGGCAAGGGCGCCGTCTCCCACGGCAGTGACCACCTGCCGCAGAGGCTTGACACATACATCGCCCGCAGCGTACAGGCCGTCCGCAGTTGTCTTTTGGCTCCGGTCTGTGAGGATGTAGCCCTGCTGGTCCAGTTCCGCCAGATCTCGTACCAGCTCCGTAGCCGGCTCATAGCCGGCAAAGACAAACACGCCGAAGGTTTCGCCGTCCGCTGCGTGGTACTTGGTCACCCGCCCGGTTTTGGTATTCCGGTACCGGAGATAGCGGAGCGCAGTGTCGCCGGACACCTCCTCCACCTCTGTGTTGGTGAGGACGGTGATCTTCTCGTGGCTCCTGGCCGCGTCCGCTGTGGCCTGGGCGCAGGTGAAGTCGTCCCCCCGGATGAGAATGGTCACCTGACGGGCGTACTTGGTAAGGAACACGCTCTCCTCCGCCGCAGCAAAGCCGCCGCCCACCACAAATACATCCTTCCCGGTGAAGAACTCTCCGTCGCAGGTGGCGCAGTAGGCCACGCCCCGGCCTCGAAACTGTTCCTCCCCCTGGAAGCCCACCATGCGGGGATGGGCGCCGGTGGCCAGCAGGACGCCGAAACACTTCAAATCTCCCCGGCCGGTGCGGACGGTCTTTACATCGCCGGAGAGTTCCAGCCCAGTGACCTCGGCCAGCAAAAACTCAGCGCCGAAGCCCTCCGCCTGCTTCCGCATGGTCTCGGTAAGCTCCGTCCCGCTGGTCCTGCCCACGCCGGGATAATTCACCACTTCCGAGGTAATGGTGATCTGCCCGCCGAAGTGGTCCTTCTCCACGACCACGACCCGGTAGCGGGCACGGGCCAGGTAGAGGGCGGCGGTGAGTCCCGCCGGCCCTCCTCCGATGACCACGACATCGTAGAAATTTTCCATCCGCTCCATGGCTTACAACTGCCCCACCAGATCCAGGCTGGGCTTCAGGGTCTCGGCGCCGGGCTGCCACTTCGCCGGGCACACCTCGTCTCCATGCTCCGCCACGAACTGGCAGGCTTGCACCTTCCGCAGAAGTTCATCGGCATTCCGGCCCACATTGCCGGCGTTGACCTCATAGGCCACGATTTTCCCTTCGGGGTTCACGATGAAGCTGCCCCGTTCGGCCACGCCGTCCGCCTCAATATAGACCTCAAAATCTTTGGCCAGACAATGGGTGGGGTCGGCCAGCATGGGATACTGGATCTTCTGGATGCGCTCGGAGGCGTCATGCCACGCCTTATGGACGAAGTGGGTATCGCAGGAAACAGAGTAGATTTCGCAGCCGATGGCCTGGAATTTCTCATAGAGATTGGCCAGATCCTCCAATTCTGTGGGGCACACGAAGGTAAAATCGGCAGGATAGAAGAAGAACACGCTCCACTTGCCCAGGATGTCCGCCTTGGAGACAGCCCGGAAAGCGTTGTTCTGGTAGCACTGTACGGTGAAATCGGCAATTTCTTTCTGAATCAGGGACATGGGTGGTTCAACCTCCATTCATATTTCTTGCGGTTAGCAATAACTAACTACATAAAGAATTATAAAGGGTATTCTATCTTCTTGTCAAGAGGGAGTACTGACGGCTCTGAATATGTATCGCTCGACTCAATAAAACCGCTTCTATATAAGTCGGCGGGCTTGATTTTTGCGTTAAACAGGTGTATACTGCTCATTGGTTAGTTTGTGCTAACTGTTTTTAGGGGGTGAGGGTGCTTATGGGACTTTTGCGATCTTTTCTTCGCAATACACGCAAGCCGGAAGGCTTTCTGGGCAAGTGCATGGTAGCCAGCATGAATCATGCCCATGCCGCCCTGGCAGACTGGGGACTGGGCTATTTGCCGAAAACAGGTCCCGTCAGGATTGCGGAACTGGGCTGCGGCGGCGGCCGAAACATCCGGGCCCTTCTGCGAAAATACCCTGCCGCAACTGTCACCGCCCTGGACTATTCGGAAATATCCGTGGAAAAGGCCAGAAATATCAATCAGGAAGAACTGCAGGTCGGCCGCTGCCGTGTCATACAAGGGGATGTGTCGCACCTTCCCTTTGAGGATGGGGTGTTTGATTTGGCGACTGCCTTTGAAACGGTATATTTTTGGCCCGGCCCCACGGAGAGTTTCCGGGAGGTGTACCGCACCTTGCGGCCGGGCGGCGTCTTTCTGATCGTCAATGAGGTGGACGGAGAAAATCCCCGAGACAGCAGGTGGCTTTCTGTCATGGATGGGATGAAGATATTCAACCGGAGCCAGTTTGTCACCTTTCTCACCGAGGCTGGTTTTTCTAAGGTCATCGTGAAGCGGGATGCGAAAAGGCACTGGCTCTGTGTGCTGGCGATTCGGGATGATGCGGGGCATTTAGGCAATAAATAACACAGAGAGGTTCCTTATGAAAAATGCGGGAGGATTTCTATGAACTGGACGCGCAGCATCTTGGACGGGCTCGCTATGGCTGCCTATTTTAACCTGTTCGCCGCAGCGGCTGCGCTGTGTAAGCCCCGGCTGATGTTTCCCTGCTATCCGCCCGCCATCATCAAGGCGGCCAAGGAGCCGCCTACAAAGCGGGAAGCTACCGGATATTGGCGGTGGATTATCTTTGGGGAATTGCTCCCGCTGTTGCTTTACGGCGCCCTCAGCGCAGTGGCGGGCGGGACACATGGTTTTTGGTACCTGGCGTTGACGGGCTACATCCAGTGGATGATGGTCAACATAGGCGATCTGTTTTTTCTTGATGTGTGGCTGATCCAGAAAAAGGCGAAAAACCGTTTTGTGATCCCCGGCACAGAGGGCCATCCCGGCTATGAGTTCAAGGCATGGATGAAGGATTATGCGCTACCGGAGCATCTGCTCCAGTGGCCGCTCTTGCTGTGCCCGCTGCTGGCGGCGGCTCAGGCGGGATTGGGACTGTTATTTCAAAAATTATGATACGAGGAGACGGGCGGATGAAACATGAAAAATCCCGACATGAGGAGATCCACCTTGGTGCTCACGGCGAGGACTATGGAAGTTGGATGTCCAACCCGGTCTTTTACATGGTGGGCGGACTGCTGGCCCTGTCAGTGGTGCTGGCGATGCTGTCCTTTGTGGTGTTCCGGCTGCTATGGCTGGGAGCGGTTTTTTCGGTGGTTGCCGCAGCATTTCTGGCCCTGCTCTGTTGGTGCGGCTGGATACGAAAACAATACGCCTTCGGCGGCGGCGGGATGATGGAGCGGACCCACCAGTGCCTGCTTGCCCATCTGGGCTTTGACGGCAGGGGGACGCTGCTGGATGTGGGCTGCGGCTCCGGCGCCCTGTCCATCCGGGCGGCCCTCACCTGGCCGGAAGCGCAGGTCACCGGTATCGACTATTGGGGCGCGACATACGGCTACGGCCAGGCCATGTGCGAGAAGAACGCCGCCAGTGAGGGGGTAGCAACCCGGTGCCGGTTTCAGCACGGGGACGCCCATCAGCTGGACTTCCCCGATGATACCTTTGACGCGGTCGTAAGCAACTATGTCTATCACAATATTACCGGCGCGGATAAGCATACCCTGCTGCGGGAGACCCTGCGGGTATTGAAGCCCGGCGGGGTATTTGCCCTGAATGACGATATGAAGCCCCGGATGTACGGAGACATGGAGGCCTTTGCCCAGGAGCTGCGGGAGGCCGGCTTTCAGGAGGTGCGGCTGGTGGATACCGCCACGGAGGTATTTGGTTCCCGCCGGCGCGCGGCCATGATGATGCTGGGAGAGTCCCGGATGCTGGTTGGGCGAAAGTGATGGATATGGCACCGCATTCCCTGACGCATCTTTCAGCAGGATGCCGGCGGCGATGCGAAAGTCGTTGAGGCGCGCTGTATATGCCGGAAACAGCAAACTGAACTTTAAGAACAGTGGAGGGATAGACGATGTGGAAGTACACGGTCCATGTAGAAGGCATGATGTGCGGTATGTGCGAGAGCCATGTGAACGACGCAGTACGGAAAGCCTTTCCGGTAAAAAAGGTCACCTCGTCCCGGAGCAAGCGGGAGACCGTGGTGCTCTCGGAGACGGAATTGGACGAGGAGGCCCTGCGCTCGGCCATCTCCGCCACCGGCTATGAAGCGGGAGAGATCCGGCAGGAGCCTTGGGAGAAAAAAGGGCTGTTCAGCCGGTAAGACGCGGAAATGCGGCGTGATGGAGAGGAGGCGGGCAGATGCTGGCGGAAGTTCTGGCTGACCGGGGAGAGTGGGTACAGGTGATGCCTGGCGCACGGGCCTGTCTGTTCTCTTTGGAAGAAAGCCCCTTTCCCCTCCATC
>OJKQ01001463.1_pt1 | contig 10485 bp, 12 predicted proteins | sample 1596641 | NCBI WGS metagenome assembly OJKQ01 (sample SAMEA4350167, study PRJEB24818) | metagenome | biome: human; feature: gut; material: faeces | place: Denmark | collected 2013-09 | reverse complement strand
TCCTCGGTGACAGGTTTCGGCACAAAGTGACCGAAAATATGGTATCACGTTTCCGGCGGCGGGTCAATCCTAAAACCGCGGTGCGCTATTCTCCAATATACGTGAAGCGGCGGACGGTCCGCCCGTCGCGCTCGATCTCCTCGTCCCACATGGCGGCGGGGCGCACCCAGATGCCCCGCTCCCCGTAGAGCGCGCGGTAGACGACCATCGGCTCCAATGTTTCCGAGTGCGTGGCGACAAAGAGCAGCTCGTATTCCTTCCCCTTGAAGTGCCGGTAGCGGCCGGGGCGGAGCGTCTCCCCCGCGCTCATGCGTTCTCCTCCGGCAGACCGAAGCTCTGGATGAGCAGGCGCGTGAGCGCGTGCGCCCCGTCGCGCGTGAGCATGATGCTCGCGACCTCGCCGACCGTCTTTTCCGGCATGTCGATCAGGCCCTTGGGCTGGGGCGTGTAATTGTGCTGCATATACATATGGTAAAAGCTCAGCGAGCATTCCGAGCGGTTGTCATTGACCGAGACGTTGAACACATTGGCAAACTGGGGCTTCATGATGCGCACCTCCTGCAGATTTTCTGCGCCCATTATACCACAGCGGCGACGGAAACGGGTGGGTGATTTTTGCACATTATCGGGAAAGATGTTCAAAATCTATTGCGGTATGGGACAATGTCCTGTATAATGTGTCTATCAGTATGCGACTTTTTTAACATGGAGGGGAGAGCCGTTTGAAAGACCTGAAGTATCTTTACGAATTTGAAAAGCTGCTCGAGAGCGCGAACAACCCGCTCGTGCAGCAGGCGTGTGCCGAGGGGAAGCACGCGCTGGCCTACACCTGCTACCACATGCCCGAGGTGCTGCTCAACACCGGCGACTGCTTCTCGGTGCGGCTGCGCGCGCCGCTGACGGGATCGCTGGACATCTCGTCGTACTACATGTCCAACTTCATCTGCGACTACTGCAAGTCGCTGCTCGAGCGCGGCATCGAGGGGGGCTACAACTTCCTGTCCGCCCTGCTGGCGACGGAGACCTGCTCGGAGATGAACCGCGCGCTCGAGCACTTCGAGCTGCTGCACCTCGTGGACAACGAGCAGTTTTTCGTGACCTTCCTCGATATGCCCTTCAAGGTCACGGACAATACCGTGCGCCACTATGTCGACCAGCTCCGGCGCAAGGTGCTCGAGCCGCTGCATGAGGTCTACGGCGTGGACGTGTCGGACGACGCGCTGCGCAAGGCCGTGGCCGAGCACAACGAGGTCTGCCGCATCCTGACCGAGATCGGCCAGCTGCGCAAGGAGGAAAACCCGCGCATCACGGGCTATGAGTACCACATCCTCAACCTCGTGAGCTACTGCTGCCCGAAATACCTCATCGTTGATAAGCTGCGCGAGACGCTCGAGGAGCTGCGGCACCGCGAGCCCGACGCCAGGCCGAACTTCCGTGTGAAGATCGCCGTCGTCGGCAGCGAGATCGACGACCCCGGCTTTACCAAGCTCGTGGAGGAGGCGGGCGCGCTCGTCGTGGTCGACCGCTTCTGCTTCGGCTCGACGCCCGGCCGCGAGGAAATTCATCTCGACCCCGACCTGCCGGTGCTCGAGAGCATCGCCCGGCACTACCTCACTACGAGCCAGTGCCCGCGCTACATGCAGCGCGAGAAGGTGGAGGGCCGCTGGCGGCTCGTGCGCGACCTGTGCGAGGAGTACCACGCGCAGGGCGTGCTGTACGAGCAGCTCAAGTTCTGCGAGTACTGGGGCTATGAGCGCGCGCTGGCGAGCCACGTCATCACGCACGACTATGGCATCCCGTCCGTCGCGGTCGACCGGCAGAACGCCACCGGCGGCAACGGCCAGCTGCGCACGCGCGTGCAGGCATTCGTCGAGAGTCTGGAGATCAAGCAGCTCCAGGCGCAGAGAGGAGGCAAGTGACCATGGCTGACAAGGAAAAGCGCTCCCTGCGGGAATTTCTCCGCCACATCAATGACTATACTTACCGCTTCAACCCCGAGAAGGGCCAGTTTCGCTACCGCGAGCTGCGCGGCGTGCGCGACACGGCGTTCGATTTCTACATGTGGCTCAAGTGCTGGAAGGACATGGTCGCCTTTGTGGCCAAGTGCCCGGTGTCGGCCGTGCGCGCGCTGTTTCGCTACCAGTGGTTTGCGACCTATCTGACCTACCCGAACTTTGTCGACCGCGGCACGCTCGGTATGCGCGGCAACCAACTGCGCATGGCCCGCGCGCAGTACGACCGCATCGTGAAAAAGGCCACCGACCTGCTGCGCATCTCGTTCGTGGCCGACGAGCACTTCCACCCCGGCAACGAAATGTCCAAGAAGGTCGTGCTCTTTGACGAGCTCGTCCCCGGCGAGATCATGGCCGGCTTCCCGAACCTCATCTACCTGCCGGCGCAGGTGCTGCCGGTGTTTCTGTGCTCCATCCTCGACCAGCAGATCACCCCGCCGTACCTCGACGCGGCCGAGAACTTCGGCATCCCGGCCGACGTCTGCCCCCTGCCCTCGGCCGAGGCCGGCTGCGCCCTGCGCGACGAATATCCCAAGCTCGGCACGTGCTTTGTCGCCTGCAACATGCCGTGCGACGGCAGCGTCGCCACGACGTCGTATCAGGACCGGTACTTCAACCTCCCGACGTACTACTTCGGCGTGCCCATCCGCTACAATGAGGAGGCCGTGCAGGACTACGCCGTCGAGGAGCTGCGGGGGCTCATCCGCTTCATCGAGGAGCAGACCGGCGAGACGTTCGACTGGGACGCCTTTTTCAGGGCCATGAAGGTCTACAATCAGGAGACGGAGTACGAGCTGCAGAAGTGGGAGGTCAACCGCACGCCCTACCCGCAGATGACGGGCGAGACGTTCTGGATCTACCGCATGTTTTTCTACCACCTCTCCGGCGGCATGGACCCGCATTTTCTCGACACCGACCGCCGCGTCAACCGCATCATGATGCGCGGCTACCAGCAGAAAAAGCCCTGCGCGCCCGCGATGCGCCACCGCTGCGTCGAGTGGTCGTGCCCGGCGAACTTCTACCCCGACTTCTCTGTCTGGGCGGAAAACTGCTGGGGCATCAACGTCGTGGCGAGCATGGAGTCACTCATTTCCGACATCATCATCAACACGGAAGATCAAGATCAGGCGCTCGCCGACCTCGCCCGCAGCTACCAGCGCACCACCATGCGCAAGCACACGAAGGGCGGCTACGCGAACGTGCTCGACGAGCTGTGGATCGTCTGCAAACAGTACAACGCCGACATGGTGCTCATGTACGACCAGATCTCCTGCAAGGGCATGGACGGTCTGCGCGGCGTGTTCGAGGAGCAGGCGGCCGCGCGCGGCGTGCATATGCTCTGGGTGGCGCAGGATCTGCTCGATTCGCGCACGATCTCCAAGCGTGACATGCGCCGGCAGGTCAACCTCTACATGCAGACCGTCATGGGCGAGGAGCCCGTGCGGCCCGACCTCGTGGACTTTGACGACGCGCTGACGTGGTAAAGCAAATCCATCGAGAACCTGAAAACAGAAAAACTCCCCGCCTTCGGGCGGGGAGTTTTTGCAATGTGTCGTGTTTATTCAGTGCACTGAATCGGGTAAGCCTAATTCTCACTAGATAATACTACAATACGCCTTTAATTAGTTGTTTATTTTGGAATTTATGTTGTTTTTTCTTTATATATGGTGTAAAATGTAGTCATTCTCAAAAAAAGAGGTGCAGATATGACTTGTCCAAAATGCGGAAGCGAAAATGTTAATGTTCAAGTTGTAACGAGCATTCATCAAAAAAGCAAAAAAGGCGCTATCTACTGGATTTTTATCGGCTGGTGGTGGGAGCTGTTTGCGTGGGTATTCCTGACTCTTCCAAAACTTATCATTGCTTTATTCGGCAATCACAAGAAAATTGTATCTAAGGAAAATACGGTTGCTGTTTGTCAGTCCTGCGGACATAAGTGGACAATCAGCAAATGAAGGAGAAGGCAAGGGTTAACCCTTGCCTTCTCCTCGTTCAAGATTGTCTATTCTATGGTTTGCTGTTTTTTGATGTCAAACCGCCACACGGCGACGGCGTAGGACACGAAGGCGATGGCCTCGATGACCATGCACGAGTACGAGCGCGCGAGGATATCATATGTGAACCAGAACGGCGAATTCGTCAGGTAGAGCAGGCGCGTGCGGCGCATGTCGCGCGTCCAGAGCGCGACCGTCGTCATGCTCATGGCGATGCCGGGCAGCAGGCTCATCGGCCCCGCCCACGTGAGGACGGTGTTGACGACGTACAGCGCCAGAAACGCCCACAGCCACGCGCGGCTCTGCGCCCACTTGCGGTCGTTGAAGTAAAACACGACGCTGCGCGCGAACGACAGGATGTTGATGGTCGCGGCGGTCGTCGCACCGAGCAGCCCGTAGTGCACGATCCACATCAGGCAGGCGGCGGCCTGCGCGGCGAGGATGACGCGGCGGTTATTGAATTGTACCGAAGCAAACACGATCAGGCTGCCGAGCAGACCCAGCGCCTGGTTGAGCCAGAAACCCATGTGCCCACACCCTTTCTTCCCGCGGGAAAGAGTATCATAACACAACCGCGCGGGAAAAACAACCCTCCGCGCGCGTTTTTTGCGCTTCCTCGTGGTACATACCTTGACAACTGTCCCAAAAACAGCTACGCCATTTCTATATCCTCAAATTTTTCAGGAAGAAGAATGTCCATGTCCCCCGCGCCCCGCGGCCAGAACGCCAAAAAAATTGCCCTGCGCTACCTCTTTTTCACGCTCGGCCTGCTCATCAACTCGTTCGGCATCGGCACGGTCGTGTCAGCGCTGATCGTCGGGCCGCTCGTGTCGCTGTTCGGCCGCGTGCTGCCGGGCCTCGGCCGCATCCGCGCGCTGGCCATCTCCTGAATCTGCAAAAAACACCCCGCCGCGACCGGCGGGGTGTTTCTATATTTAAATGGTATCGCTCAAAACCACGCGGCGATCTGCTGCCAGACCGGCAGGCTGACCAGCCAGCGGATGAGCGGCACGAACAGCAGCGCCGGCAAATAGTCCGCCACCTTGATCTTCGTCGCGCCGGTCTGATTGAGGCCGATGGCCGCCACGAGCAGCGAACCCGCGCACGTGAGGTCTGCGACCGCCGCCTCCGAGAGCAGCGGCGCGATCGCCCCGGCCAGCAGCGTGAGCGCCCCCTCGACCACGAACACCGCCGCGCCCGCGAGCATGACGCCCGCGCCGAGCGTTGTGGCCAGCATGGCGCAGAAGACAAGGTCGATCATCGACTTGGTGAGCAGGATGCTGTTGTCGCCGCGGATGCCGGCATCGAGCGAGCCGTTGACCGCCATGGCGCCCACGCAGCACAGCAGGCTCGCCGTGACGAAGCCCTCGGCCAGCGACGGGCCGCCCTCGTGCCGGTGAACGTGCGCCTCGACCCACGTGCCGAGGCGGTGGATCGCCCCGTCGATGTTCAGCAGCGCGCCCGCGGCCGCGCCGAGCGTCATGGCCACGATGACGATGAGAATGCTCTGGCACGCAAACGCGCCCGAGATGCCGATATACAGCACGCACAGCCCGAGGCCGATCATGACCGTCTTGCTCACGCGCTCGGGGATGCCCCGCTGAAACAACAGACCGACCGCACCGCCGGCCACGATGGCCAGCGCGTTGACGATGGCGCCTGTCATGCTCATGAATGATCCGCTCCTTCCCGCCGCGTCCGCCTTATTTAAATAAGGTATCCATACCGGGCACGGCGCACCTGCAAATGTACCGCTCTACGATAGCACAACCGCCCGGCGGTGTAAACACCCAAATGCGGCAGATTCAGCCGCGCGGTGGGATCCTGGACGCCTTGAGCTCGCTCAAAAACAGCTGCCCGGCAGTGGACAGGCCAGTCTTTTGCTTATAGATGACGCCGATGGTGCGCTGCAGCTCCGGAGAGAGCCGGCGCGCGGTGAGGCGCTGGCCGCTGCGGCGCAGCACGGCCTCCGGCAGGATGGACACGCCGAGCCGGCTCTCAACCATGTTCAGGATCGTGTAGTCGTCGGCCACGCGGTACTGCACGTTGATCTGCGGATGGCGCGCGAGCAGCTCGCGGATGCAGCCGCCGCCGCGCCCCTCCTCGAGGAGGATGAAGGGCTCGGCCGCCAGCTCATCGATCTGGATGAAGATGTTCTCGCCCAGCGGATGGCCCTCGGGCAGGACAGCGAGCATGGTGTCCTGATAGATCGGCTCGCAGGCAAACGGCGTCGTGCGCGACATATCCGTGAAGCCGAAGTCGACCACGCCCTCGCGCACCCAGTCCTCGATCTCGTAATACAGGCCCTGGTAGAGCTCGAAGCGGATGCGGCTGTGCTGCCGGCGGAAGCGCTCCATGGCCGGCGGCAGCAGGAAGCTCGACACGCTCGTGAACGTGCCGAGGCGGATCGTGCCCTGCTCCAGCCCACTGAAGCCCGCCGCCTGCGACTGGAGCATGCGGTAGGCGTTGACCGTGTCGCGGATGTACGGCAGCAGGTGGCGGCCCTCGTAGGTGAGCGTCACGCCCGAGCGCGAACGCACCAGCAGTGTCACGCCCAGCTCCGCCTCCAGCGACTTGATCATCTGGCTGACGGCCGACTGCGTGTAGCCGAGATCGCGCGCCGCGTCCGAAAAACTGTTGCGCTCAAAGGCCTTCAAAAAGGCGATGTATCGGTTCATAAGCACCTCACAAATTAGAAACGCTAATTTAACTATCAGAAACATTTGCTTTACTTATCCATAAAGGCATTATATAATGGGCACTGTCAGATAGCAAGCGGGAATTTTCGTGACCGCACACGAGCCTCTCCGCCCGCTGACAAAACACGCAATCTCTCCCCCAAGCAACATGATAATTCCTTTTTCCAACTCCATTTCTCCTATGGAAACGTCCCTGCCGGTTTGTCCGTTCCGGCAGGGGCGTTTTCCGTTTTGCGGGAGATTTGCTGCGGGCAAGGTATTTGTCAGATTTCCCCCGCACGACCGGCGCGCTGCCAATGCCTCCCCCGTGCAAGGGGCGGCGGCAAAAATCTCCGATTTTTGACGGAGGGGTTGTGGATACCGGCTGCGGTGTAAGATTTTGACGTGTCAATCCCTCAGTCAGCCTGACGGCTGCCAGCTCCCTTTGCACAAGGGAGCCAAGGGTGCGGGACGGCCGCGCTGTGGAAAACGATAACGCCGCTAACAGACAAAGCGGCCCTCCCGGATCGGGAGGGCCGCTTTTCACTTGAGATCATGCCACGGCGGTCAATCCACGACCGTGACGGCCACGGTGGTGGCTGCGGCGATGGCGTCCGCCTGCAGGGCGTCGGCCGTGACGGTCTGCAGCGGCAGACTGCCGAGCGCCGACCAGTCGAGCGTGCCGGAAACGCCGCGCACCGTCAGCTCCGTGAGCCCGGTGAAATCCTCCAGCCCGGACGTGCTGTCCAGCTCGCAGTCGGTGAGCGAGAGCGCCGTGAGCGCCCGCTCGCGGTCGAAGCTGTGGAAGAAATCGCCGCGCAGATCGCAGTCCACGAGCGTGACGCGCGTGAGCGAGGACTTGTGCAGCGGGATCAGCAGCTCGCGGCGCGTGCAGTGCGAGAGCGTGACGTCCTGCAGCTTCGTGAGCGCGCGCAGCTCGGACAGATCCGACACATTCGCGCCGTTGAGACTCAGCTTCCGCACGTTCAGACAGCGGCCGAGGCCGGTGAGGTCGGTGACGGCGTTGCCATCGGCCGTGAGGGCCGTGAGCTTCGGCAGCTGCTCGATGCCCGACAGGCTCGTGAGCCGGTTGGCGCTGACATCGAACACCTCCACACCGCAGGCGGGCAGGCTCTCGAGCGAGGTCAGCGACTGAAACTGCACCGAGACCGCCGTCAGGCTCGGAAAATACGCGAGGTCGGACAGGTCGCGGATGTCGCCGCGCCGCACGGTGACGGTCTGGCCGGAGGGGTCGATCATCTCCGCCGTCTCGACGCCGGCGGCCGCCGCGTCCACGCCCTGCTGCGGGGCGGCGAACCAGTACCGGTCGCCGCAGACGTACAGCGCCGTGAGGCCCTTGAGGTCCGCGACCGTGAGCTCGCCCGCGGGCTTGCCGGCATAGTCGCGCGCGGCCTGCTCGAGCAGCGGGTTCTGGAACTGGGCGACCGTGTCGTCCGCGAGCGTCTGCGCCGCGACGGTCTTGACCGTGAAGCGGTAGAGCAGGCCCGTGAAGTGGCCGACGATGCCGGCCGCGATCAGGCAGCCGACGAGCACGACGGCGATGATCGCCGCCGCGAGGCCGCGGCGCCTTTTCTTCGGCCGCGCGGGCTTTGGCGCTTTGGCAGGCTTTTCGCGCCTGGCCCGGCGGGGAGATTCGCCGCGGGGCGTTTTCTCCTTCGCCTTTTTCGCGGGCGCTGGCACTTCCGGCAGCTCCAGCGGCTCGCCGGCGAATTTGCCCGCATCGAGCAGCTCGGCCGAGAAGAGCTTGTCGTAGAAATATTCCTCGCTCGGATAGGTATACTTCATGAGCGCGAAGAGGTTACCGATCTGCATCTCCATGCCGGGAGAGAGCTCCGTCGGCTCGAGGTAGACGTTGATGACGGGCTTGCGCTTGGTCAGGGCATAGTGCATCTCCTTGCGGCAGTTGTCCGAGCGCAGGTACGCCGGGGACAAAAACGCCAGCACGAGCTGCGCGCGCTCAAGATGCGACGCGATGCTCTCCGGCCACTCGCTGCCGGCCTCGATGCCCTCATCGTACCAGACGCGAAAGCCGCGCGACTGCAAGGTGCTGATGATCTCGAGCACGGCCGCGTCGTTCTTGTGCGCGTAGCTGACGAAGAGATACGGCAGCGTGCCCTCATAGGGGCGCAGAAGGGTTTTCACGAAACCACCTCCGGAAAAATTTCAAAAATGGACTGGATTTTGTTCGTGTATCACACACATTCGTGCCCGGCAAGGGCTTTGAGCCCGGCGAGGTACGCATACGGCACGCGCAGCCCGCCCCGGCCGGAGCCAAGGGCGATGTCCGGCTTGCGCAGACCGTGATAGTCCGAACCGCCGGAGGGCGCGAGGCCAAAGCGCGCGGCCAGCGCCTGCGCGATCTCCGTCTGCTCGGGCGTATAGGTCGTGTAGCGCACCTCGACGCCGAGCGCCCCGGCGTCCGCCGCAGCGGCGAGCATGGCGGCGCGCTGCGCATCGTCAAAGCGGTACTTGAAGATGTGCGCCACGACCGGCACGCCGCCCGCCGCGCGCAGGGCGCGGATGGAATCCTCCAGCGGGATGTTGTAGCGCGGGACATAGAACGCCTTGCCCCGGCCGAGCAGGCCGCGCATACCGTCCGACACCGAGGGGATGCACCCGCGCTGCACGAGCAGCGCCGCGATGTGCGGCCGGCCGAGCACCGTCTGCCCCGGGAAGGCCGCGTGCAGGTCGTCCATCGTGATGGGGTAGCCCGCGTCGTGCAGGCGCTGCACCATGGTCTCGTTGCGGGCATTGCGCTCGTCGGTCGCGCGGGTCATGAGCGCGCGCAGCGCGGCATTGCCCGTGTCCATGAAGTAGCCGAGCAGGTGCACCTCCTCGCCGCCCCAGACGGTGGACAGCTCCACGCCGGGCACGACCTCGATGCCGCAGCGCTGCCCCGCCGCGAGGGCCTCCGGCAGGCCGGCGAACGTGTCGTGATCCGTGACGGCCACGGCCCGCAGGCCGAGCGCCGCCGCCTGCTGCACGACGGCGGCCGGCGTGTCCGACCCGTCGGACGCGAGCGTGTGCGTGTGCAGGTCAATCCGCTCCATGGCGCACCTCCAGCCCGTCCGGCAGCGCGTCGCCCTGCCAGAGGACAAAGACCGTGCCGTCCGTGACGCGCACCGTGGCCGCCGCGCCGGTGAACGAATTGCTCACACCGAGCGGCATGGCGCACCGCAGCTCCGCGTCCGTGATCTCGTAGAGCAGGCCGCGCAGCGTGACGCCGCGCGCGGCATCGCCGCTGCTGAAGACGGACACCGTGCCCTCCATGCCGGCGGGGAAGGCCAGCGTGCCGTTTTGCACCGCCGTGACCACCCAGCCGCAGCCGATGAGCCAGCCCTGCGCGCCCGCGTCCGTGAGCCCGCGCAGCGTCTGCAGGCTGGCGATCGTCTGGTCGAGGCGGCCGCCGAGCGCGCCCGCGATCACGAGCCGCCGGTACCCGTGCGCCAGCGCCCAGCGCACGGCGAGGCCGAGGTCGGTGTCATCCTTCATGACCGGGTGCGTCTCCACGTTCGGGTGGTCCGGCCGGTAGCCGAGGGAGTCAAAGTCGCCCATGACGAAGTCCGGCTCGATGCCGCGCGCCTTCAGCGTGCGGTAGCCGCCGTCGGCCGCGATCACGTAGTCCCCCGGCCGGGGGCTCAGGCGCACGCCGTCAAGACTGGCCGCGCCGACGATATAGCAAATGTTTTCCAAATTCATTCCAGCTTTCCTGAATTTTCGTCCGATATTGTACCACATTCCGCGCAGCGAGAAAAGAATTGCATGTAAACAGTATTTGTT
>OJKQ01001453.1_pt1 | contig 10527 bp, 9 predicted proteins | sample 1596641 | NCBI WGS metagenome assembly OJKQ01 (sample SAMEA4350167, study PRJEB24818) | metagenome | biome: human; feature: gut; material: faeces | place: Denmark | collected 2013-09 | reverse complement strand
GGGCCATTTCCGCAGGAATAGCATTCCACAGAACTCCAATCAGGCAAATAGTAATAAAAGTGAAAGGAAGGGCAATCCAACGTTTGTTCAAGAAAGCAGCTAGCGAACGGCTGTATAGCCGGTTCATGCCTTCAAAGAACGGTTCGGTCTTTGCATAGAACCAGCTTTGCTTTTCCCGTTTGATAAGTAGTTTGGTTGCCAACATCGGAGTGAAAGTCAGTGCCGCGAACGAAGAAATGATAACCGAACCCGAAATTACGATACTGAACTCTCGGAATAACCGCCCCGTCATACCGTCCATGAAGACAATCGGGAAGAATACGGCAACCAGTGTGATCGTCGTTGAAATAACAGCAAAGAAAATCTCTTTCGCTCCTTCGATCCCTGCCTCTTTCGGGCTCATTCCCTTTTCAATGCGGATGTAGATATTCTCCGTCATAACAATCGCATCGTCCACCACCAGTCCCACGGACAACACAATGGCAAGCATGGAAAGTACATTAATAGAGAATCCCGCCAGATACATAACGAAGAATGCTCCGATAAGGGAAACGGGAATCACGATACATGGTACCAGTGTCACACGCCAGTCGCGCAGGAAAAGGAAGATGATGATGATAACGAGTACAAAAGCCTCATATACAGTAGACTTAACCTCATTGATAGACGCACGAATAAATTTGGTGTTATCAAACCCATAATTATAGTGCACGTCTTCCGGCAAGTCTTTTTTCATTTGTTCCATACGCTGGTATACAGCGTCGGCGATTTCAATATGGTTTGCACCCGGCTGTGGAATTACTACCACGCCGACCATGGGTACGCCGTTCATCTTCATGTAGCTCTTGATGTCGGCTGGCCCCAGCTCGGCACGTCCGATGTCACTGAAACGTACAATTCGGTTGTTCTCCTCCTTGATAATCAAGTCATTGAATTCATCTGCCGTGTGCATCAGTCCTAATGTACGGATCGTCAACTCGGTAGTATTTCCTTCGATACTACCGGAAGGAAGTTCTACGTTTTCATTGTCAACTGCATTTTTTACATCGATAGGAGTAATTCCGTAACCTGCCATTTTCACAGGGTCGAGCCAGAGACGCATGGAGTAACGTTTCTCTCCCCAGATAGACACACTACTTACATCGGAAATTGTTTGCAACTGTTCTTTGACTGTCAAATCTGCGATTTCACTCAACTCCAGCAGCGAACGTTTGTCACTTTGAAGAGCAACCATTAAGATAGGCATGGCGTCCGCATCCGCTTTTGATACGGTAGGAGGGTCACAGTCGCGAGGTAAATAACGTTGTGCACGTGAAACTTTATCACGAACGTCGTTTGCGGCGGTTTCCAGGTCGACAGACAATTCAAACTCTACGGTAATACGACTTTGTCCTTGCTGGCTGACACTGGATAAAGAACGGATACCGGGGATACCATTGATATTCTGTTCCAATGGTTCGGTTATCTGATTTTCGATAACATCGGCATTAGCTCCCGGATATGAGCAACTAACAGAGATAATCGGATTATCTACTGACGGATATTCGCGGACACCCAGATAATTGTATCCGATAAATCCGAACAGGAGAATAATGATTGTCAATACAGTGGCTAATACCGGGCGGCGTATACTTAATTCGGATATATTCATAAGGCGCTGGTATTAATCAATGTTATCAAGTTTCACAGCCAGTCCGGTGCGGAGCTGCAGTGTTCCTGAAGTAATGATTGTATCTCCCATGTGTAGTCCTCTTATCACTTGCACTTCGGATGCTGTACGGATACCGGTAATAATATCCACCGGTTCGGCTTTCCCCGATTTATACAGGTAGACTTTATCTTTCCCCATTTCCGGCACAATAGCTTCCGTAGGGATAGCGATTGCATCGGGAATCTCTTCCTTTTTCAATAAAACACTGGTATAGCGTCCCGGCAGCAGGATGTGGTTTACATTCGGATAAAGTGCGCGGGCTGTGAATTGGTGCAGATTCGGGTCGATTGCCGATTCTACTGCATATACTTGTGCGCCGAAGGCATCTAGTTTACCTTCAACGCTGAAATTCAGGTTGGTTCCTTTTTTAATCTGCTTGGCATAACGTTCCGGTACGGAGAACTCTACTTTCAGCGGGGCGATTTTAGTCAGCTTCGCAACGACAGTGGTCGGAGAGGCGTACGTGCCGACACTGACCTGTCGGAGTCCGATAATCCCGTCAAACGGGGCACGGAGCTCGGTCAATTCGATATTCGCTTTCACTATTTCAATATCGGCATTCAGCGTTGCTAAATCTGTCTTAACTTGTTCGTAGGCTTCCTTGCTGACTGCATCCCGTTTCAGCAGGGCGTCCTGACGGAAAACACGGTCTTCTGCCAGTTTCAGTTGTGAAACCAGTCGTTGTAGTTGTGCCTGTAACTGTCGGTCGTTTACCTTGGCTAGTAACTGGCCTTTCTTGACAGACGTACCTTCTTCAAAGTTGATTTCGACTATTTTTCCGGAAGTTTCGAAAGACAAATCTACTTCTTCATCTGGTAGAAGTACACCGGTAGTCGTAAATTCATCCGTCAATAATTGTGGTTTTATGACTTTGGCATTTACGTTTAAGATTTGTTTTCCTTTTTTTTGATTACCACCCATTACTTTGTCGGCGGCTGCCAGTTCGTCGTTTTTCTTTGGTAATTGTGAGTAGATTCCTCCTCCGATAATTCCGGCACCAACGAGGATAATGATGCCCCATTTAGTTTTCTTATTCATGGTTTAGTATCGTATGTATAGCATGTTATATAATATCTTCACAAACTTAGACACTCTCTGAAAGGAAAGGTTTAATGAGAGAAATAGTAAAAAAGAGTTAATCAATCGAAAGAAAAAAAGAGTGCTAGTAAGCAGCCCGGTACTTTCCTTCTTCTTTATCCTCCAGCATATTCAGATAAGAAGTATAGCGGGATTCGCTGATTAAATGCTCCTCTACCGCTTTGTGCACAGCACATCCCGGTTCGTGACGATGCGTGCAGTTGCCATATTTGCACTCGGAGGAAACTTTGAATATTTCAGGAAAATAATGACCAATTTCTTCTTCCTCCATATCGAATGTTCCGAAACCTTTGATGCCCGGAGTATCAATAATATATCCGTCTCCGTCCACCGGGAACATTTCGGAGAAAGTGGTGGTATGCATTCCCTTATTGTGATAAGTGGAGATTTCGCCGGTTTTTGTTTCAATTCCCGGCAGTATAGCGTTGATAAGAGTCGATTTCCCTACTCCCGAATGTCCGGAGAAAAGAGTAATCTTATCTTCGAGCGCCTTTTTGATTTCGTCTATTCCGTCACCGTTCTTTGCGGAAACCTTGAAACAAGGGTAGCCGATATGCGTATACAGGTTAATAAGTGCGTCCAGATAATGCAATTCTTCTTCGTTGTAAACGTCTACCTTATTAAATACTAATTTGACGGGAACCCGATAGGCTTCTGCGGACGCAAGAAAACGGTCGATAAAAATGGTGGAAGTCTCGGGATAGTTGACAGTTACCACCAACATACATTGGTCGAGGTTGGCGGCAAGTATATGCGATTGTTTAGAAAGATTGGAAGAACGACGGATGATGTAGTTCTTCCTATCTTCTATTTCGTTGATAAAAGCAGTGCCCTCTTGATTGGTTATAATCTGAACACGGTCGCCCACGGCTATCGGATTGGTACTGCGAATCCCTTTTAACCGGAAATTACCTTTGATCTTACATTCAATAAATTGTCCGTCGTCGGTTTTCACCTGGTACCAACTGCCCGTGTTTTTGATTACTAATCCGTGCACTTGCTTTTTGTTTTTTAAACGGTCATGATTTCTTTATCCTTTTCAGCCAGCATATCATCTATTTGCTTGATATACTTATCGTGGATTTTTTGCAGTTTGGCTTCCGCATTCTTCTGTTCATCTTCTGCCAATCCGTCTTTTACAGCTTTTTTCAGTGCGTCGATACCGTCACGGCGGGCGTTGCGTACGCTCACTTTGGCAGTTTCACCTTCTCCTTTACACTGTTTGGCCAGTTGTTTACGACGTTCTTCGGTCAATGGGGGAATACCGATACGGATTATTTCACCATTGTTTTCGGGCATGATGCCGAGATCAGAGTCGATAATGGCTTTTTCGATTACACGGAACATACTTTTGTCCCACGGCTTGATAGTGATGCTGCGTGCATCAGGAGTCGTTACGGCTGCTACATTGCTGATAGGAACCATGCTTCCGTAAGAATCTACGCGGATACCGTCCAACAGTCGGGTACTCGCTTTTCCGGCGCGGATATGTGCCAGCGCTTCTTCCAGATACATAATGGCCATATCCATTTTCTCTTGTGCATTGTCAAGGCAAGTCTTTACGTCTACCATATTTTTTGATAATTAAAGTTGCTATTCGATTGATTAAGTAGCAAAAGTATATTATTTTTTGTTCACCTGCAACAGCATACTCATCTTTTTTATGAGTGACTTACCGATGATGATTAGGGTAACTGCTGTAATAATCATCAGAATACCGACCATTAAGCGGGGTGTCAGCTTTTCGTGAAACAGAAGGACACCGAAAAATAAAGCGGTCACAGGTTCCAGAGCCCCCAGTATGGCGGTCGGAGTGGAACCTATGTAATGGATAGCCAATGCTGTGCAAACCAGTGATACGGCAGTAGGCAGGATAGCCAGTGCCAATACATCTCCCCAGAGCCACGCGGTAGGTATCACTTGCAAATCCGTCAGGAAGTTCAGACGGACGATGTAGACCGATAGACCGAACAAAATAGCGTAAAAAGTGAGTTTTGTTGTCGATAGGTTTTTCAGTGTCGAGCGGTTGACACCTACTATATATATGGCATAAGATAGCGATGATAGCAGGACAAAGATGATTCCAATGGTAGACAACGGTTTGCCTCCGTCTCCCTGATAAAGCAGGGCAATGCCGGCGAGAGCCAGTAGAATGGAAAAGACGGTGATTGCTGAAATCTTCTCTTTAAAGAACGCTCCCATAATGACCGCTACCATTACCGGATAAACGAACAGGATCGTTGACGCGATTCCTGCATCCATATAGTTGTAGCTCATGAACAGTAGTAAGGAAGAAAACGAAAACAACAATCCCATAATAACCAGCGGAAGAATATCCGCTTTACGAAGGGCGAAAGATTGATGCTGCATCTTCATCAGTATCCCTAGTACGATGACAGCAAAAAAGTAACGATAAAATAAAACAGTATCGACGCTCATGCCGGCTGCATAGAGCGGGAGTGTAAAAAGAGGATTCATACCGTAACTTGCGGCGGCAATCGCTCCATAAATAAAACCTTTGGTTTTGCTGTTCATTGCTTTAAGTCTTTAAAATGGCGTGCAAAAGTACACAGTTCACTGATGATAAACAAGTGTTTAGCCTGTTGATAGTATAATTTAATCTTTCGTGTGCTAAAAACTATTATTTCGGCTGCATAAAACTAATCCTGTTTATGCGATCGGAAGATTAAATAAGTGTAGCCGGAAGAATAATTCTTAGGCAAATAGGGAAACTATATGCACGGAAGAAATTGTACCCTTAGAAGCAAATCGCCTTTTTCATTGTATCCTATCCAATGCTTGGGAGTTTCTCGTCTTGTACAGATAAACAGGGGGCAGGTAAAATCCGGCTTCTCGGATTTGTTGAAGAAATTTATAGAAATTAATATCGATAATGCGATAGGAGAGTATATATGCTCTGTCTATCGCTCATCGCTATAATAAATCCTAATTCCCTTATTTACCGGGAACGTCCTCTTTTTATAATTAGTTGTGTACAATTGTACCTATTTCTTCTCCGCTGATTACTTTTTTCAGATTGCCTACCGTATCCATGTCGAAAACGACAATGGGCAGGTTGTTTTCTTTGCACATACAAGTAGCCGTCAGATCCATTACTTTCAGGCCACGTTTCAGCACTTCATCGTAAGTGATGTCGTGGAACTTGGTTGCCGTAGGGTCTTTCTCCGGGTCGGCTGTATAAATGCCGTCCACACGAGTCCCTTTCAGCATCACGTCTGCCTCGATTTCGATTCCTCTCAATGAAGATCCTGTATCGGTAGTAAAGAAAGGATTTCCCGTTCCTGCAGACATGATGACGATTTCACCGTTTTCCATGTGTTCGATCGCTTTCCACTTACTATAAAATTCGCCGATCGGTTCCATGCGGACTGCTGTAAGCACACGGGCTTTCACCCCGGCAGCTACCAAGGCCGAACTCAATGCCAGACTATTGATAACAGTTGCCAGCATCCCCATTTGGTCGCCTTTCACACGGTCGAATCCTTTATTGGCTCCACTCAAACCACGGAAAATGTTTCCTCCGCCAATCACGATGCCGATCTGTACGCCTTGTTCATGAATTTCTTTGATTTGTGCAGCATATTCTGCCAGTCTTTTTTCATCAATGCCATATTGCTTTTCGCCCATAAGGCTTTCTCCGCTTAATTTCAGCAAGACTCTTTTATACTTTGCCATACCTTTTTTATTTTATTATTTGCCGCAAATATAGAGATAATTTATTGGATAGCCTCATTGCGGTACGATTACTTTTCTCACGATTTGCCTTCCGATAAAGGTTTGTACAATTCCTCTCAATGAAAGATAAATGAGGAAAGCGAGCCACAAAGCATGATTGCCTAAAAAGTCATGGAAAGCATAGTAGACGAGGAAAAAGCTGGCAGAAGCAATCAGCATTGAATAAAGCATGGAACGGGTGGCAGTGGCACCGATAAAAACTCCGTCCCACAGAAAAGCGGAAAAACCGGCCAACGGAATGGCGAGTGCCCAATAGAAGTAGGTGTCGGAAGCGTTTATTACTGAAGTGTCATTAGTCAGTAATTCGAGAAAGCCTTTTCCGCCTATTGCATACAAAAGGGTGAATGCTGCAGAAAGACCGACGCCCCAATAGAACAGGTGATTGACTGTGTTACGGAGAGCCGGTTGGTTTCTTGCGCCTATATAACGTCCTGCTAACGCTTCACCGGCATAAGCAAAACCGTCCATGATATAAGAAAAGAGAGTGAATAATTGCATGAGCAATGTGTTTACGGCTAATACGATCTCGCCTTGTGCGGCTCCGGCTGAAGTGAAAAACATAGTGACGATAACCAAGCAAAGTGTACGGAAGAATATATCCCGGTTGACCTGAAAGAAGCGGTACATAGCTTGTTTCTGCCATATCTCCCGCCAGGCAATTCGTTTGCGGAGTTTGCTGTAATAACGGATATATAGTAATATTGCCATTATGAACCCTGCATATTGGGCGATAAGGGTTCCGGTAGCTACTCCTGCCACTTTCATGTCCAGCAGATAGACAAGGCATAAGCTGGCTGTGATATTGACGATATTTTGCGTAATGGCGATATACATCGGGAAACGTGAATTTTGCATTCCGATAAACCAGCCTGCAAATCCATACAACCCTAACATGGCAGGTGCTCCCCAGATACAGATATAGAAATAGGTGGTTGCCAGTTGTTCAACTTCCGGAGTCGTCTGTATAAAAGTAAATGCAAGTTTTAGGATAGGATACTGGAGTATTAACAGACAGATTGCAATGGATAGACCGACGCCGACGGAGCGGAGTAATAACCGGGTGATTTCATTCAAGTCATGTTGCCCGTAAGCCTGCGAGGTCATGCCGCTCGTCCCCATACGGAGGAAACCGAAAATCCAGTAGATGATGTTGAATAACATTCCTCCTACGGCAATGGCTCCGATATAGGCCGGAGAACCGAGGTGACCGACGATAGTTACGTCAATCAATCCCAGTAAAGGGACGGTGATATTCGATATAATGGACGGTATGGCAATCTGTAATATGCGTCTGTTTTCGGAGTACAATTTTATATTTATCATCTTGTAGAAACACTTTTATCTAAATGATTGTTCTTTTCGTGAACAAAGGTACGTTTTTTATTTTTTTGTTGTATCTTTGTGTGTCACGAACTAAATAGCAATGTAACGGATTATGAGAACCTTAACTATATTTTTTTTGTCTCTGTTTTCATTGCCGCTGATGCTGAATGCACAGTCGGTTGATGAGATGTTGCAGAAAGTGTCTGCCGCTATTGAAGCCAGGCAGCAAGGGCAGGCTATGAGCTATTTCCGTCAAACGATTAGCTTGAATATAGATCGTACGGAAATGTATTATTGGACAAATATTGATAAGAGCAGTGAGATTAGTGTGAAGTTGGCTAACGAGCTGGCTATTGCATTTAGAAAGAAACGAAATTACGACAAAGCTTATCTGTTCTATAAAGAATTACTTCAAAAGGCTCCCAATAATGTAGCTTATCTGGAATCTTGTGCAGAAATGCAGGTATGTCGTGGGCAGGAAAAGGATGCTTTGCGAATGTATGAGACGATATTGCAACTGGATGCGGACAACTTAGCTGCTAACATCTTCTTGGGTAATTATTATTATCTAATGGCGGAACAGGAGAAAAAGAAGTTGGAAACCGATTATAAGAAAATTTCTTCCCCTACAAAGATGCAGTACGCACGATACCGCGATGGATTATCGAAATTATTTGCTACGGGATATGAAAAGGCAAGAAATTCTTTGCAGAAGGTTGTTTTAAGGTTTCCTTCTACGGAGGCGCAAAAGACGTTGGACAAGATATTTATAATAGAAAAAGAGGTGAAGCGCTAAGCGGTTCACCTCTTTTTCTATTATAAATGCTATTTTATCATTCTCATCGGAAGTTCCTGTTCCCCGGATAGCGTACGAGTAGTTGTTCTTTCTACTTTGGGACCGGGAACGAGAGGACTATGCATCAACACATAGCGAATACGTTCTTGCTGATTGGGAGTGAAACGGTTTACCCAAGATATATCATAGTCCATTATGTTGTTTGGAGTGGATGTTAGATTAGTGACGCAGTCTTTTCGTTCAAACAATTTGTTAAATTCGCTAAGACTCATGTTCTTTATGCCGTTCTTTGATTCGATATAACTTTGCATCCAATTGCTATATGCTTCTCTATCATAGGTTGGAGTTCATCGCAATAGTCTGTGTCCATACATGTATTAAGTCCTTCATCATCCGATTCGGAGAATGTATGGAATAATCCGAGATAATGGGCTAATTCATGGGCGATTGTTGCCACTATATCAGTAGAACTGTATATTTTTTTAGATTCATTACTTGGTGTACTGTTTATATATGTATTATTAATAGAAATACAATGAGGATATTTGAGCGAACTGTGGCTGGGAATACCATTTAATTGATTTAGTCCTTCTAGATAATCGGGCTTGATTGTATATGGTAAATGAGATATACCTAAAATTACACCTTCAGAATTCTCATCTTGCTTGAAAGGGTAAAGCATGATATTTATGTATTTGTCGGTATCCCACAAATATTTAAGATTAGCTTTGTCTGTCATAAAAACCTCACAGTCTTGCACAGGATTGCTTACTTGAATTGGATGTACACCGGGCTCATCAAGTTTTACCCCTTGAGGATTTTCTGTGGCGAGAACAAATTCAAGGTTCATATCTACGCTGTTACTGCCCAAACGATTTTGATAATATTTATTGCAGGCTGTTATGATCTCCTGAATTCGTCCTTTTTTAATATTCTGTTGTTCATTCTGATAGAGAACATGAAAGACAACTGGAAGTTCATAATGATATTCTATTAGTGGAGGATCGGTGGAATCCGGTTTTGACTCCGGTTCGGAATCTTCACAGCCAATAAGCAACCATAATAATGGAAGCAGGAAAATTAATCTTGTTTTCATAAATAAGGGAGTTTTTCATATAAAACATTGGTTCCAAAGATAATGTTTAAATCAGTTCGTGGACTACTTATTTCAATAAATATTCCACTTCTTTAAACATATAACCTCTTTTTGTTTGTGTTTCGTCCTCTAAAATGAGTCTTCCTTCAGGTTCAACACAAACAATATTAGCCATAAATTCGCCATTGACGTCTTTATACCGGTACATTCCCTCTTTTCTAAAAAGCGACCTTTCATATTGGGCGGTTATGAGTGCCGTATTGTTTTTTTGAAGTAAGTCGTAATAAATTTGAATACGTAGCATTATATGCTCTAATATATTGAATATATCATATTGTTTTCCTGTGATCTGAAATAATGATACGGGATTGGGAGCAGAGCTGTGAAACACTTCCTGATTGATATTTATTCCTACTCCTGCAATGCTTTGGCTGATATTTCTTCCCATTAAGTCATTTTCTATCAACATTCCGCATATTTTCTTATCTTTCCAATAAATATCGTTCGGCCATTTAATAGAAATATCGGTGGTGTAAGTATCCAGTTCTTCCTTGATTGCTAATGATACAATTTGAGAGATAAGGAACTGTTGTTTGGCTTCCAAAAAGACTGGAAAAATCACAAGACTGAAAAGAAGGTTCTTATCAGGTTCTGCTTCCCACGAATTGCCACGTTGTCCTCGTCCGGACGTTTGAAAGTCTGCAACCACAGTAGTGAACTCTTCTGTTTGTTGTCGTGCGCAAAGAG
>OJKQ01001434.1_pt1 | contig 10650 bp, 4 predicted proteins | sample 1596641 | NCBI WGS metagenome assembly OJKQ01 (sample SAMEA4350167, study PRJEB24818) | metagenome | biome: human; feature: gut; material: faeces | place: Denmark | collected 2013-09 | reverse complement strand
ATGCCAACCTTTGATTCAGGGTAGTAAAATCAATACCGACATTCAGTTTACGAGCTTTCTCCCAAGTCAAACTTGCATTAGCCAGATTACCTTCGGAATTACCGCCTACATTTGTACCAAAGTTATTACCGAAATCATAACCGCTACCACCACCATAGAAAGCCAGATAAGGGAAACGGCTGCTGACATTGTCACTACCTACCAAACCATAAGAAGCTCTTACTTTCAGGAAATCAACCCAGGAAGCTTTTTTCATAAATTCTTCTTCTGAGACTACCCAACCGATTGAACCCGCGGGGAAGAATCCGTAACGTTTGCCCGGAGCGAAATTCTCGGAACCATTGTAACCGAAATTGAATTCCATCAGATACTTCTGATTATAATAATAAGCAAAGCGCCCGGTGATACCTTGGCTATGATAAGCCAGCTCATTGTTAACGGTACGATTACCACGGTTTGCCAATAACATGGCTGTCACTTCGTGACGATCGCTAAACAAACGGTTGTAATCCAAACGTGCTTGTATATAAGTACGTCCATCAGAAGCATTATGACTGAATCCGTTACCGATAGTCTGGTCAATATCATACTTGTTACCTGTTTTATAAGCACCGGTATAATGGCCGCCAGTCATATAAGCATCTGAACCTTCAATCGGCATAAACGTTGCATACTTCGGATATTCACGATATCCATCCTTGTAAGTATCCAGTTTGCGGTTAATCCATCGTCCTTCGGAAGCATCATAAGAAAACATCAGTTCCGCCTTTAATCCTTTCGTCAGAAATCCCATATCCAGATTCATCGCAAAACTACCGTTCAGATAAGTATTCTTCTCATTCAAATAACCCGTACGGCTCAATTCACCCAAAAGATTGTAGCGATAGATGTTGTCACCATAAAGCATTCCACGAGGATTCTGCTGAATATATTCCTCATTCTGCGGATGCGAGTTTTCTTCCACCAAAATGGGCAGATAGGGAGGTTGAGTTGCACAGATGGTCATCAGGCGACTAGCCGTTGTACCCGGTGCATTACGGTCAGTAATACGGGCTCCCAAGTCCAGACGGGTACTCAAATAACGATTAATGTTAATATCAATGTTTGAACGAAAGTTGTAACGGGTGAATTTGGTCTGTGAGTCATATTCACCAGCATTCGCATATTTGTAGTTACCTCCTTGTGAGAAGTAATTAGCCAATACATAATAACGTACCTTGTCCGTACCTCCACGGATGGAGAGGCTTACATCTTCCTGCAAGCCCGGTTTAAAGGCAAAATCATAATAATCCCAGTCATATCCCAAGCCATCGGAGTTATCTCCTTTGGCGCGGCGGAAGTTATCAATCGCCTGTTGAGAGAAGAGGTTCAAACTGCTGATGTCTGCACCCGTCATCTTGGCATCGTTCAATCTGGCCTCATTATATAAGGTTGCATAATCGGCAGAACCTAAATATTCGGGGAAACCGATCGGCTGGTTAATACCGATAGAGGCTTTCAGATTCACGGTTGCCTTTTCCGCTGCTTTACCACGTTTGGTGGTAATAACGATTACACCATTTGCACCACGGATACCATAAGCGGCAGTGGCGGAAGCATCTTTCAGGATAGTGAATGTTTCAATTTCATCCGGTGCGAGGTAACTCATGTCACGTTCGATTCCATCGACAATGACAATAGCACTTTGATTACCGTAAGTTGCCTTACCACGGATAAACAATTCACTTTGGTCAACACCCGGTTCACCACCCGCATACTGGTTTACAATCAAACCAGGCAGACGTCCGGCAAGTGCATTGTTGATATTAGCCGTAGGACTCTGCGTCAAATCTTTTGTCGTAATGGTAGCAACAGAACCGATCATGGTTTCTTTACGTTGTTTGGTATAACCTACCACAACCACTTCCTGCAGGGCTTTCGTATCTTCCTGTAGTAAGACAGTCAGTTCCTTCTTTGCACCGGGAACAATTTCCTGCGGCTGGTAACCCAGATAGGAAAACACCAACGGAGCTTCTGAATACGGCAGTTTCAATGTAAACTTACCATCCATATCCGTAATCGTACCTGCATTGGCCACTCCTTTCACGACAACAGACACACCGATCAACGGGTCATTTGTCGTCTTGTCCAATACCGTACCCGACACTGTTATTTTATGGTTTTGTGTGGTCTGCACCTTTGCCGTTCTTCCCGTTTGCGCCACACCCTGCAAAGGTATACCTGCAAGAAGAGTGCAAGAAACAGCCACCAGACAAATATTTCTTTTTATATGTATCATCTTTCTTTTCGATTTTCTATGTGTAATAAATCAATCTTATTCCTCTGCTTTCTTACCGAAATCCGGTCCGACCCAGTTGGCCTTTTCCGTTGCTTTACCTTGCACCCAGTCTTCATAACGGGCACGGATTTCAATCATTGTTGCTCCCGGGACTTCCGCATTCAAGGAAATTGTCAGGCGATCTTCCCTGTTGTCACGATTACCGAAGGTCGGTGCTTTTGCCCAATCGTACTCCCACACATAATAGCCTTCGGGATGAGCCAACGTCCAAAGCACATCAGAACAGCTGCGCAATGCAGCGATAAACTTATTCTTGGTCTTTTCCGGATAAAGGCTGTTAGTCGGCTGTTTCACCATATCCAGGAAGTAACGGACAAATATTCCACGGAATAAAAGATTATCTCCCGAATTTCCTTCACCACTGAATACCGGATAGTTGGAATCCATTTTCTTATTCACCTGGTAAGAGCCGAAAGCAACTGCATTACGAAGATATTCATCCTCACCGGTAGCGTTGTACAACTCCAGAGCAGCCGCCATAAATGTTCCTTGATTATAAGACAAGGCTACTTTATCAGGATCTCCCGGTGTACCGTCATCTTTAATACTAAGATTATCATATACCTGTCCGGTGGAAATATCACACAGATAAGCCGTCATCCAGTTATATACCTCTTTGGCGAAGTTCAGGTAATAAGCAGCCTGCTCTTCCCAGCCGTCTTTAGCCTCTTTAACGGTAAGCTGATACAATTTCATAGCCAGAAGGCAACCGGGACCATTAGAACAAGACATACGTGAAGCCGGCGCATCCGTTTTCCATGCCATTCCTCCTACCCCTTTATAGTCATTCTTCGCTCCCTTAATATGGTTCCACATCTTCATCAACGCACTGTAATAATCCTGATCGCCAGTCAACTCATAAACCCGCAGACAAGACAGTGCCATCCATTCCATATCATCATAGAAGTTATTCCAGAAGTCTTTGCCACCATAACCGCAATGTTCATTCCAGTCATCAAAAGCCGGCAGGAAAGGTTTCATGATGTTTTCATACAAATGAGCCTGATATTCGGGATTGTTTGCATGACGGATATAAGCATCGATCACGATATCCAATGCATGTCCCTGCGACCATCCACCGCTACCGCCTGTGCTTGCCGGTTCTCCGGTTTCCGGTGTATTCGGTTTTTCCCAGTAAATGCTTCCGCAAAAGGTATCCCGTCCGCTGGCATTCTCATAAAAATATTTGATATAAGTTCCCGTACTTTTGTCGGCTGCATCTGTCCAGTTCACATCCGACACATATTCGCCAGACGAATTGCCCTTGTAGATATCTCCCAAATCGCCGTCGTCACAAGCTGTAAATATTGCCAGTGCACCGCTTAATAGCAAAGCTCTTTTTGATAATGATACTATATAGTTCTTCATATTATTATTCAGTTTTAATCTTCATTCGTTTCCGAAGCTACCCAACGGTGGGTATACGTTCCAAACTCTGCATTGAAATAGAGGGTCACATCGGTTTTCACCGTAGCATAATAGACATTTTCCTGCTTTTCGCCCCATTGCAGTAACTCGTCGCAAAAACGGAAACTGTAATCCCATGGATCTGTGCCCAATGCCAGTTGATATAAATTATAATAGCTGTTGTCGGTAGTCAGATTCGGTTGCCCTTTATCTTTCTCCTTATGTCCCCAACGGTAGGTTGTTCCGTTGATTTCCATCTTAAAGCTATGACGGGTTTCACCGCTTCCTGCCCAACTTTCCGTTTGTTTCCGGGCAGTATAATTCTTCACACCCCATTTGCCATATCCCAGATAGTTGAAGTTCTGTCTATACCCGCCTGAATGGTTATAAAGATACACCTCTCCTATTTCATCATAACTGATTGTCTGCTCACCCATATTGATAGTAATCCGGTAGATGCCTGATTGAGGAACCGTAATTGTATAATCTTCACCGTCATTACGTTCACGCAACACTCCGTTATCATCTACATAATAATAGCACTTGCGACCTTCAACAGTAGATGTAAAGACAAATGGCTGATCAGCTTTCAATTGAGTAAATGTCTGATAAATTCCCTCATTCTGACGAAGCATCTGCTGCGCTTCCGCTTCATCGCCATCATCTTCTGTACCTGCTCCAGTGATATAAACCGGCTCGTTTTCAGAAGGCATATCATCGATGCCGTCCATCATAAAAATTACGAAATAGCCTTCCAAACTACTAAGAGCCTGATCCAATCCGCAATAAGCACGTACCTTCCAACGCAGTGTGCCGTTGGTATTGCAACGGAACTTAGCCAGTTTACCTATTGTATTTGCCTGATAATGGGTAAAAGTCAGCTGTGATTCCAGCCCATTATTATCCGAAAAAAAAGTTTCTACCGGTTTGGTAAAGTCGCCCCCGATCGTATCAATCAATACTTCATAACGATATACAGTATTTCCGTGCTTCTCGGTAGGCGTCCATTTTAAGATAATATCCGTTAACGAAGCACCCGAAAGTACTACCCGCTCACCGCTAGCCATTGCATCCATTGTTCTGACAGGTTCAGGCGGAACAATCGGTTCATAATCATCCGGATCAAAGCCCGGATTCAGTTTATTGTCACAGGCCGTCAGTCCGATAAGAAAAAACAGCAGGGCAAATTTGATTAGTTTCTTTGTTATCATATTGTTTCTCATATTATATTCCTAGTTTTAGTATGAATGAGGACATCCAATTGGTTCAAAGCGGCTCTTATCTCCATTATAAGTTGCAGGAAGTTCCGCTCCCCAGGCAGGTTTATTTTCGCTTATATTCTGCAAACAAACTTGTGCATCCAATCCGCTGCCGCCATTTCCCCAATTTTCAAAAACTGTAGTACCTCCGACACCTTTCGAGAATACCCAATATCCCATCAAGTCAGAGTGTTCTTCTGCATTAAGGATTTTGCACATATTCGCTTTAATTTCACTTTCGTCCAACGCTCTCTTCCACATCCGTGCCTGATAAACTTTGCAATATCCTACCCGATATGAATCTCCGGAACGTCCTATCAACAACGCCTTATCATTTCCACCTACATCTGTCAGATTGAGAGATGAATTAGGGGCACAATCTTCATAAGAGTTATCTGCAGGAGTCAACGTTTCTCTCACTCCGTTTATATACATTTTATAAGCCTCTTTAGTACTTGATTTCGTTCCATTCTTATCTGTTATCGTAATATTTACCGGATCGGCTCCAGCCTCGAACTTGGCAGTCAACGGAATAACTTGTCCGGATAGTTCACTCACTTCCAAAAACTTATCAGCACCTTCCGGTATGGAAATCTGATAATCTCCGTTACCGGTCAAAATCTTCACCAGTCTCTTTTCACCGATAAAAAGGTCAAAACCTTCTTCCGGTGCATCTACCGTCAAATCCCAGAGTTTTGCTACCCGAACCAGCACTCTAGCCACTTTCTTACGTCCATCTACTATTAATATAGTAGTTTCCGTACGGTTATTTTCTTCCAACTGGCTATTTTCGGTAGCTTTAATAGTCACCTTATTACCATTGATTGTAGCCGTCGCCACATTTTCATCAAATGGCTTCACATAATAATCTCCATTACCGGAAGTGATACTTACCGTAATCTCATCTCCTTGTAGCAGTGTCACCGAATTATTATCGACAACCAGATCTGTTGCCGGTTTCACTTCCTGTTCTTCTTTATCATCACTGCACGATACCATAAAAAATGGAATGGTCAATGCTGAAAGAAATAAAAAACTAAGTTTCCTTTTCATTAGATTAAAGATTGATAAATTAATACTTTTCAAGTTTATCTACTTAAAACTTCGATGAGACAAAGATAAAATCACTAAACTCTACCAAAAGAAAATTAACTATCCTTTTTTACCTTTTGGCACGGATATTTACTATATTAACACGGATATTTACTTCTTCTTTTTCTTTAAAAATTCCCGCCACAGGCTACTGCTGAACCTCTTCCAAATGTTTCATCCGAAACTCTTTTGGCGTACATTCATACTTTTCACGGAACACCTTAAAGAAAGTAACTTTGTTCGAGAATCCCGAATCAAACACAATTTCATCAATCGTCTTTTTGGTCGTGAGCAATAAATCTTTCGCAATATGCAAACGGCACTCCTTTATCAAATCCGTCGGACTATCCTCTCCGATTTCTTCCATCTTCCGATAAAGACTTCGGGGACTGATCGCCAACCGGTCGGCAATATAACGCGGAGTTAAATCTTTGTTCGTTATATTATCATTGATGATCTTCAAAACTGACTGGAGGAACTTTTTCGACTCTTTATGTGTCAACTTCCCGTCCGACTTCTCGAAAGAACTGATCGGTGAACTGAAATAATTCTTCAACACCTCTTTCCGTTCCATCACCTGACAGACAGAAATACGAAGGTACTCCGCACTAAACGGTTTCGTGATATACATTTCCGCACCGGCAGAAAGAGCCTCCATCTGTTGTTCCATCTCGTGCCGTCCGGAAACCACAATAATAGGAATATGCGCCGTCTCTTTCACCGATTTGATCCGCCTGGTCAGTTCAATGCCACCCATTCCCGGCATCATGACATCACAGATAATCACATTCGGATAAACCTCATTCATCACCTGATCCAGCCGCTCGGGATCTTGCAAGGTTATTACATTAAAATCGCCGGAAAATATTTCTCCAATAAACCATAACATCTCGATTTCATCATCAACCACCAAAAGCGTGGGACGCATCTTGTCAAACTCATACTGTGGAAGTTTCAGTATCGATTGAGTATCTATCTTAGGGATGTATTCCGCCGTGAGCCGCTTTGCTTCCGCCACTCCGGTAGTCTGCTCCATAACTGGCAAGGTTAATGTAAACATCACCCATCCATCAGGAGTATTTTCCACTTTCAACGTACCATTCAGTAACTTTGCCATATTATAAGAGATGGCTAGTCCCAGTCCGTTCCGGGAAAAGTTCTTTTCATCCTGATTCTCGAAATTATCCAAAATGGCATACCGGTTAAAAATATACTGGAAATCCTTTTCCTTGATGGTACTTCCTTCATTTGCTACACGAAGAGTCAGCATGTTTTCCCCACTCGTATCCACTTCAATCTTGATACTCTGTCCGTCGGGAGTATATTTAAAGGCATTAGAAATCAGATTAATAATAATCGTATTCAGAAATCCCTTGTCCGAGTTCCACATCACCTGTTCGGGTATCTTGCTCAAGAAAGTGATGTTTCTGGATTTAGCCATTTCGACAAACGTTTTGGCTATTCCTTTCACAATAGAAGACACATTCAATGACTCAATCCGTACTTCCCTGTTTCCTGTTTCAATCCGACGGAATTCAATCAACTCATGAATCAGGTTGTTGAGACGCTCCGCATTCGTCTGAATCATCTGTACGTAGTCCACGACAAATTTACTAAGTCCCTTCGATGAAAGGATTCGTCCGCAAGGACCATAAATCAAAGTCAGCGGAGTACAAAACTCATGTGCGATATTAGTAAAGAAACGAAGTTTGGACTCAAAGACATTCTTTTGATGGCGTTTCTCTATCTCGTTCAGCAATTCCTGCTTTTTACGTTTGGAGCGCAGTATAAAAGAACGTATCAGTAAGGCTGCCAGTAAAAGCAGACAGAAGGCATAAATCAAATAAGCCCACCAGGAAGCATACCACGGATCGCCTATACGAATGACCAGGGAATAGACATCACTCTCTTTATCAAAGACACTATTGTAATATTTCACCAGTAAGGTATATTCACCAGGAGCCATATTCGTAAAAGAGACTCCGCTTTCCGAACCATTGTTTACCCATTGGTCACTCAATCCTTTCAGTTTATAGAAATAGGTACAGTTATTACCATTCAGATAATCCACAGAAGCAAATGAAACAGAAAAGAAATTCTGGTCATACTGTAAATTCAAGACTTCAGCTTCTTTTTTCCGGGTGAGAAATTCTCCCAGATTGTATTGTTCACCGAAGATAGACAGCTTATCAAAATAAACAGGAGGCATATAAAGCTGCTCCGGACGGCCATCCGCCCGGATAGCTACGACTCCATTGATTCCGCCAAAGAACAGAGTACCAGTCTGGGAATCCCGAAAAGCGGCTCCGTCACTAAACTCTACCACCTTTAAACCATCTCCAAAACCGTATGAACGAAAGACATTCCTTTTCGTATCGAAATTGATTAATCCAAGATTGGTGCTCAACCAGAAGTCGTCGGACGAGTTTCTAAGAATTGCATGAATGGTATTATTCAGGAAACCATTCTTGGCATTGAAGAGCTGATAAGAGGTTTCCGATGTGTACTTTATCAATCCGTAGCTCGTTCCGAAAAGATAGTTGTTGCTGCTGTCTTTACTGATAGCGAGAATATTATTCAGGGTCATGTTTTCGTATTTGTGAGTAGACACCGGTTCCAGGCCGTTCGTCGTTTCGTTATAGCGGAACACCCCATATCCTTTATTACCAAACAACAGGTTGGTTTCATTCTCCGCATAAATAGTAAAGAAATAGTTCGATCCCAGTTCGCCATCATTAATGATGTAACGTTGCGCATCCACAATCACCGGATTGTCCGGTGTTCCGGCAATACGAGCCTTCACCACTCCCATGCCGACACTCGCCAGCCACAGTTCGGAATCTGCTGTTTCGTAAATGTCATGGATGTATTTGAAATCTTCGTTGCCGATCCGTATTGGTATACTCTTGATACGTTTTTCCCGATATGAATAATAAGTTAATCCTTCTTCGTCTCCTATCCAAAGCAAATTCCGGTGGCTTTTGGCAAAACAATAAACGGCATTACTACTCAAAGCACTATTAGAGGTAGTCAACACCTCTGATCGGCAGTCAGAGATGTTTTTATCGAATTCGTAATCATAGATTTTAAGAATTCCGTTTCCTTTGGTTCCCACCCAAAAAGTACGTTCATCATCAAGATAGATGGCACGCACGGGGCGTTCTATTTTCTCGGTGTAATTGCTAAGCACCATTGATTTGATAGAATAAAGCGGGTTCGAATAAAGATAAACACCTTGCCCGTCTGTACCAATCCAAACAACATCCTGAAAACGGTCCTTCTTGAGACAGAATACACCGCTGTTGATTGGCAACGGCTGAATTTGATAATGATTCGTTTCCTTCTGTTTCTCCAACAGCAGAATACCATCCATCAAAAAGCCCACAAAATAGCTGTTATGATAATGAACGATGGAAGAGATTTTGCCACGTTCCTGTATTTCCTTACCCAGATTGGCAATAAATTCATTCTTCTGGGTCGGAATATGGAAAGCATAAAAATTAAATTCCTTGTCTATGTAATAAAGAGATTGCTCGTCATTGAAACAATAGATCAAGGAGGTCTGATAAATCAGATTCGTTTTTTGGGGTAACAGGGTGATATCTCCCGATGTGGCTTCCTGCTGTATGTCATAACAACGGTTGTATCCTTTCATGACTACCCACATCCGGTTATTACCGTCGATAAAGAAGTTTACGATATCGGAAATCGGAATTCCCGTGATATTGATTTTCTTGAAGACGCCTTCTTTTTTATGATAATAATAAATGCAGTTACTATCCTGGATAATGAACAGATTACCATGACTATCCTTATTCATAAAGAAGAGTTTCTGAAATTCATTATAGTGAGTGATTGTATTGTTTTTCCGGTTCAAACGGTTCAACCCATAGTAGGTTTGAATCCAGTAAATGTCTTCACCCGTATACACAATATTGTCAATCAGATTACCAGATAAGTAATCCTCCTTGTCACGAGTCTTAAATTCCTCAATCTCCTGTCCATCATAAATATTCAGCCCGTCGCAGGTCCCGATCCACATCAATCCACGCTCATCCTGGCACAGAGATGTAATCGAACTATTAGACATATACTCTTTATCTGCAACTTGCTTCAAATTATAAGCATAAGCGTTATGTATCAACAGATTAAGAAAAAAGAATAGAATAAAAACCGACTGTTTTCCCATAGTGTATTATTCTTAGATTTGCTATATGACAAAGGTAAACAAAAAAACATTCCGAGCTTTTTTTTGGCCGGAATATAAGTAAAGTTCCGTGCCAGAGTAGTTAACTTCAGCGACAAGAGGCGATTTAGCCCCTCTATTACTAGAAGCACATTCCTTTTCTCCCTATTTTCGTCGTAGAAATTATTTTCAAATCAATAAATTCATTTGTTCATGAAAACACATTTTTCATTTAAACACTTGCTATTTCTTGGAGGTGCCGTGTTGTACAGCCTGCAATCTTCTGCCGTTAAGAATCCGGTAGACTATGTCAGCACACTGGTGGGCACTCAATCCAAGTTTGAACTGTCTACCGGAAACACGTATCC
>OJKQ01001417.1_pt1 | contig 10751 bp, 10 predicted proteins | sample 1596641 | NCBI WGS metagenome assembly OJKQ01 (sample SAMEA4350167, study PRJEB24818) | metagenome | biome: human; feature: gut; material: faeces | place: Denmark | collected 2013-09 | reverse complement strand
GCAGTTGCTGCACTTGACCAGTGCGGGGGCCTCCAGCTTCCAAACATTGCTGCGACGCTTGTCGCGGCGGGCCTTGGAAAGATGTCTCTTAGGTACTGCCATATTTTTGCACCTCCTTGATGGGTTTCTCAGTTCAGCAGTGATTTGAGGATTGCGAGCCTTGCGTCAACAGGAGCGGCTTTGTCTTCCTCCGGCGGGCAGGTACATTCTGCCCTCTTCTTGCCGCACCGGGGGCATAACCCCGGGCAGTTGGCGCTGCAAAGCAGCACCGTGGGGATCTGGAACATAAACTCCTGGGCAAGCCATTCATCCACATCCAGATGTCCTTTTTCGTCCAGCGGAAGCTCGAAATCCGGGTCATCCAGATCCCGCTCCTTTGCTGTCCACTCCGCTTCAACTGTCTCTTCCCGCTCAACCGGGTCCAGACAGCGGGCGCACTCTCCGTGCACCAATGCTTTTGCCCGCAGTGTCATCCGGACCTCGTCGCCGTCCGGCTCAGCGGTAAAGCTGGCCGTCACGGGCTGTTCGATCCTTGCACCGGCAAAGTCCCGTGCAGACAAATCACAGGGAAACTCTGCATGGTAAGGCTGTGTGCCGGTTGCGATAAACTTTCTCAGGTCAAATTGCATAGTACACCTCATAAAAGGCTGCTTTGTTAGTATAGCGCCAAAGCCAACCTTTGTCAACACCAAAACAGGCAGAAAACCGAAAAAATTTTGATTTTCCGGTTTCCTGCCCGTTGGAATGCGCTCAGTTCAGAAAATTACAGGTACTTTTTCACGTCGTGGGGCAGAGCAGCCTCGTCAGCACTGACAGTAACAGTGACCTTGACGGAATCGCCTGCAATGGCGGCCATCTCGTCCAGCACAGCGCCCAGACGGTTGATATCGTGATCCAGCACCTTCAGGATGCCGTCGATGTACAGGTCGGTGATATCGTAGTTGCTTGCCATCAGGCCGGCAACAAAACCGTACAGCATCTCGCCGCCGGCGATCTTATACTCATCCAGATCGATCAGACGTGCAGCGGGGGCGATGTCGTAAGTCAGCTTCATGCCTTTTTCCACGACGACGACGTTGCCCTTGGAGGTCTTGACCGCGTCATTGATCTGGTCGATCATTGCCTTGGTCTTGCCGGAGCCCTTGGTACCAACAATCAGTTTAATCATAGTTCTGTCCTCCTGTATTTTCCACGCCTTGCGGCGGGAGATCATTTTTTGTTTCCTGCTTACTTCAACTTTGCTTCCAGCTCGGCGGTCAGGTTCTCGTAACCCGGCTTGCCCAGCAGAGCGAACATGTTCTTCTTGTAGCTCTCGACACCCGGCTGGTTGAAGGGGTTCACGCTCAGCAGGTAGCCGCTGCATGCACAGGCACGCCAGAAGAAGTAGATGAGGTAGCCTACATTATAAGCAGTCAGATCGTCCACCTCGATCAGCACCTCAGGCACGCCGCCGTCGGTGTGGGCAAGGATGGTGCCCTCCATGGCCTTGCGGTTGACCACGCTCATATTCTGGTCCGCCAGGAAGTTCAGGCCGTCGAAGTTGCCCTCCAGCTCTTTGATGAACAGATCCTGCGCAGGCTTTTTGACATCCACGATGGTCTCGAACATGATGCGGGAGCCTTCTTGGATGAACTGACCCATGGAGTGCAGGTCGGTGGAGAAGATGCAGCTTGCGGGGAACAGACCCTTGTTGTCCTTGCCCTCGCTCTCGCCGAACAGCTGCTTATACCACTCGTTCATCAGGGTGAAGTTGGGCTCGTAGCACTCCAGGATCTCAACAGCCTTGCCCTTGCGGTACAGGATGTTGCGGATGGCGGCATACTTGTAAGCGTCGTTGTCCGGGCTCAGCACGGAGAAGCGCTCCATGGCATCGGCTGCGCCCTTCATCAGCTCGTCGATGCTGATCCCGGCGGCAGCGATGGGCAGCAGGCCCACAGCGGAGAGAACGGAGTAGCGGCCGCCCACATCGTCAGGAACCACGAAGGTGGGCCAGCCCTGCGCGTCAGCCAGCTGCTTCAGGGTGCCTTTGGCACGGTCCGTGGTGGCATAGATGCGCTTGTTGGCTTCCTCAACACCCATCTCATCCTCCAGCAGCTTGCGCAGAACACGGAACGCCAGGCTGGTCTCGGTGGTGGTACCGGACTTGGAGATGACATTGATGGAGAACTTCTTGCCCTTGCACAGAGCAATGATATCATTCAGATAGCTGGGGCTGATGCTGTTGCCGCAGAAGTAGATCTTGGGGCCATCCTCCAGCTCGTTGTGGTACAGGCCCTTGACGGCCTCGATCACAGCGCGGGCACCCAGATAGCTGCCGCCGATGCCGGCAACCACCAGCACCTCGGAGTCCTCACGGATCTTCTTGGCAGCTTCCTTGATGCGGACAAACTCTTCCTTGTCGTAATCGCGGGGCAGGTACATCCAGCCCAGGAAATCATTGCCGGGGCCATTCTTGGCTTCCAGCTGGTTGTGAGCCGCTTCCACCTGAGGATAAATGGCCTTATATTCCTCTTCGTTGATAAAACCGGAGAGGTGCTTTGTATTCAGAACGACGCTCATTCTATCAGAACCTCCAAACGTTTTTACGGGACGTGCTCCCTGAGGGTTTTGTTAGTATAAGTGTACCGTTCCAATCGTGCAAAGTCAAGGCCAAAATCCCCGGATTTCATACAATTTTAATAGTGTTCTTTTGGCTGTCCTGACATCTTTTGTTCAGGCCAGCCAACGCTGCTTTGTTTCTGCTAACCGCTTTTATTCGGTGATGTGTTTCTTTTGCCCGCTATGCTCCCAGCAGACACTGCCACAGCAGCTCCAGCGCGCCGCCAAAGGTCAGCAGCGGGGCATCCGCGGCCGCTTTTACTTCGTATTCATTCAATAAGGTATCATCCTGAAAAATGCTCACCTTTCCCACCGTCTGCCCCTTTTCCACGGGGGCCTCCAGCGCCTCGGGCAGGGTCAGCTCAGCCCGCAGGGCAGAGGCCGTTCCCTTCTCTATCAGGATTGTCTCGGGCAGGGCGGCGTAATCCAGCGGCACGCTGTCCTCGGCGCTGCCCTTTACGGCCAACGCCAGCGGGCGCTCCGGCAGGGTGGGCAGCGGGGCGGCGGCATAGTTGGCAAAACCATAGTCCAGCAGGGTGGTGGCGGAGTGGAACCGGTCGGCGCTGGAGGGTGACCCCAGCACCACGGCGATCAGGGTCAGGCCGTCCCGGGTGGCGCTGGCGCTGATGCAGACCCCCGCCCCGCTGGTGGTGCCGGTCTTGAGCCCGGTGATGCCGCTGTACCGGCGCAGGAGCTTGTTGGTGTTCACCAGCTGGGTCTGGCCGTTCCGCAGGCTGTCCGTCCAGATGCCGGTATAGTGCAGCAGCTCCGGGCAGGTATTGAGAAGGTACCGGCTCAGAACGGCAACATCCCGCGCCGTGGAGAGATGGCCCTCGGTGTCCAGCCCGCAGGCGTTCCGGAAGGTGGTGTTGGTCATCCCCAGCTCCGCCGCCCGGGCGTTCATCTGTTCCACGAACACCGGCTCGCTGCCGCCCACCAGCTCGGCCACTGCCACAGCGGCATCGTTGGCCGAGGAAACGCAGATGGCCCGCAGCATCTCATCCAGCGTGAACTGCTCCCCGGGCTCCAGCCAGATCTGACTGCCGCCCATGTGATAGGCGTGTTCGCTCACCGGCACGGGGGTATCGAGGGTCAGTTTTCCACCGCGGATGGCCTCAAAGGTCAGCAGCAGGGTCATCAGCTTGGTGATGGAAGCAATGGGCATCCGCTCATCCGGTGCTTTCTCGTAGAGCACCCGGCCTGTCTCCGGCTCCATGAGGATTGCCGCCCGGCATTCCAGCTGCAGCCCGCTGTTGGCCGGAGCCGCCGCCAGCACCGCCGGGGCATCCGCCTGCACTGCCGGTCCCGTTCCCCCAATGGCCACCCGCAGCCCGGCCCCCTGTGCCGTACCCACAGCCAGCGCAAACAGCCAGAAGCAGAGCACCCCCGCGCAGAGCAGGGCCAAATTTCTCCGTTCCATTCCTCGTACCTCCCCGCGTAAAGTCTCTGGTTGCATTCTATGCAAAAAAAGAGGGGTCAATGCCCTTTTCTACGGAATGAAAATCTGCTATAATAGGAGAGTTTATAAACACTTTAGCTGGCTCACCCTCTCAGGCCGCTTCGCGTCCAGCTCTCCCAAAGGGAGAGCTTTTGACAAAACCAGTAACTTTGCATGGATTGCCAAAGCCTCGCCCTTCGGGAGAGGTGGCAGCGCGTCAGCGCTGACGGAGAGGGTGAGGCCGTTCATCTGAGAGGATCTTTATGCGAGTTTGTTTTTATACCCTTGGCTGCAAGGTCAACCTGAACGAGACCGGCGCGCTGGAGCAGATGTTTCGGGGCGCTGGCTTCACCATCGTGCCGGAGGGCGAAGAAGCGGATGTTTTTGTGGTGAACAGCTGCACCGTGACCAACTTCGGCGACCAGAAGAGCCGCAAGTGGCTGCGCCGCGCCAAGCGCGAAAATCCCGGTGCCGTGACCGTGCTCACCGGCTGCTATCCTCAGGCTTTCCCCGAGGAGGCTGCCCAGTTCATGGAGGCTGACCTCGTCTGCGGCAACGGAGACCGCAAGGCCATCCTGGACAATGTGCTCAAGCTGCTGGACGGCCACGAGCGCATCGTTGCCGTTACACCCCACCAGCGGGGCGAGTTGTTTGAGGAGCTGCCCGTGGAGCGGTTCGAGACCCACACCCGCGCCTTTATCAAGGTGGAGGACGGCTGCAACCGCCAGTGTGCCTACTGCGTCATCCCCCGCGCCCGCGGCCCGGTGCGCAGCCGCGCCGAGAACAGCATCCTGAAGGAGCTGCGCCAGCTGGCCGCCTCCGGCTACCGCGAGGTCGTGCTCAGCGCCATTTCCCTGCCCAGCTACGGTCTGGACACCGGGACCAATCTGGTGGAGCTGGTGGAAAAATGCGCTCAGGTGGAGGGCATCGAGCGGATCCGTCTGGGCAGCCTGGACCCCGACATGCTGACCCCGGAGTTCATCACCCGGCTGGCAGCGGTGGAAAAGCTCTGCCCCCAGTTCCACCTCAGCCTGCAGAGTGGCTGCACCTCCACCCTGCGCCGGATGCGCCGGGTCTACACCGCGGAGCAGTACGCCCAGGTGGTGGACCAGATCCGCGCCGCCTATGGGGAGCGCCCTGTCAGCTTTACCACCGACTGCATCTGCGGCTTCCCCGGTGAGACCCAGGCCGACTTTGAGGAAAGCTGTGCCTTCCTCAAAAAGATCGGCTTCCTGAAGGTCCATGTGTTCCCCTACTCCCGCCGCAGCGGCACCCCGGCTTATGATTTTCCGGCGCAGGTGCATGAGCGGGAGAAGCAGGCCCGCAGCCGTGAGATGAACGCGCTGGCCGAGGAGGTCCGCCGGGAGGTGCTGGCCGCTCATGTCGGCACCGAGGACGAGGTCCTGCTGGAAACACCCCTCTCCGAGACGCTGTTCACAGGCTACACCCGGCTGTACATCCCGGTAGTGGTCTCCGCCCCCGGCCACAAAAGCGGCGAGATCGTTCACGTCAGGCTGGGCGAGTACGATGGCGAGCGCGTCCGTGCAGCACTCTGCTAAAAAAGTTCGTTAAATCTTGTGCGTCCTGTACTATTTGCTAATTCTTTAACATATTTGAAATTTTCTCTTTTCACGCAGGCCCGTTTATGTTAAAATGAAATTGGATATCTGGGTCGGAGCGCCGGTTGCAGCGGTGCGGTACCAGCCGGCCCGGAGCAAAGCAAATTCCGTCTGCCGCAGTCCAGTGCGGCAGCGGGATGTTTTCTGTTTCTGAACAAGGAGAGATTGGAATGAGTTTTAGAGGAATCAATACCACAGTCATTCAGATCCGCCGTCAGGTGTTTACCGAGGTTGCCCGCATGGCTTACGCCAACGTCAAGGGCGAGCAGGCCAACCACCTGATGCGCAAGATCCCCTACACCATCATCCCCGGTGAGGAAGGCAAGCTGCGCAAGGACATCTTCCTGGAGCGCGCCATCGTCGAGGAGCGTGTCCGTCTGGCCATGGGCCTGCCCACCCGCCGCATGGATGAGCACAACAGTGTGGTCTCCGGCCTGGAGGATGCTTCCATTGCCGATAAGTACTATGATCCCCCGCTGGTGAACGTGATCAAGTTCGCCTGCAACCGCTGCCCCGAGAAGCTGGTCAAGGTCTCTGACCTGTGCCAGGGCTGTCTGGCCCACCCCTGTATGGAAGTCTGCCCCAAGAAGGCCATCACCTGGGAGAGCGGCCGTTCCACCATCGATCAGGAAAAGTGCATCAAGTGCGGCCGCTGTGCCACTGTCTGCCCCTACAACGCCATCGTCAAGACCGAGCGTCCCTGCGCCGCTGCCTGCGGCATGGGTGCGATCCACTCTGACGAGCTGGGCCGTGCCGAGATCGATTACAGCAAGTGCGTATCCTGCGGTCAGTGTCTGGTGAACTGCCCCTTCGGCGCTATTGCCGACAAGGGCCAGATCTATCAGCTGATCCAGGGCTTCAACCGCGGCGACCGCATCTATGCACTGGTCGCTCCCGCCTTTATCAACCAGTTCCCCTCTCTGGCTTCCACCGGCAAGCTGAAGGCTGCCCTGAAGGCCATCGGCTTCTACGATGTCGTGGAGGTCGCCATCGGTGCTGACCTGTGCACCGTGGACGAGGCCCACGACTTCCTGGAGGAAGTTCCCGGGAAGCTGGACTTCATGGCCACCTCCTGCTGCCCCGCATGGAGCATGATGGCAAAGACCGCCTTCCCCGCTCTGGCCAAGAACATCTCCATGACCATGACCCCCATGGTGTTCACCGCCCGCATGATGAAGCAGAAAGACCCCACCGCCCGCATGTGCTTCATCGGCCCCTGCGCCGCCAAGAAGCTGGAAGCTTCCCGCCGCACCGTCCGCTCTGACGTGGACTTTGTGCTGACCTTTGAGGAGCTGGCCGGTATCATCGAGGGCAAGGATCTGGACATCGATCTGCTGGAAGTGGATGAGAACGAGGCAGCACTCTGCTCCGCCTCTGCTGCAGGCCGCGGCTTTGCACAGTCCGGCGGCGTTGCCAATGCCGTTGCCAACAAGATCAAGGAATGGCACCCCGATATGGAGGTCAAGATCGCATCCGCACAGGGTCTGGCCGACTGCAAGAAGCTGCTGATGCTGGCCAAGGCCGGCAAGTACAACGGCTACCTGCTGGAGGGCATGGGCTGCCCCGGCGGCTGCATCGGCGGCGCAGGCACCATTGCCGACCCCGCACGCACCGCCATCCAGCTGAACAAGTATATGAAGGAAGCTCCCTTCACTGACCCTGAGCAGAGCCCCTATATGAGCGAGATCCACGTTCTGAAGGACGACCCCAATTTTGAACTGTAATCTCTCCGTTACCTGCGGCTTGCCTCCCCTATTACGGGATCTGGCGCAAAGAGCCTGAGAGGTTTTACAATATCCGCTTTCCTCACAGGGGAGCGGATATTTTTTCTACTTTTTAATTTCATAAGTGAAACTTTTTTGTGAAAAGCTCACGAAGCAGATTGACATGTTATCGCTGGCGTGATATTTTAGCGTTGACAAACCCTGTGTCCTGCCCCAACAGGACACCAGAGCAGGCCGCACACGCGCGGCCAGGAAAGGTTGATCTTTATGAAAAATACATTCAAACGCTCCGGCGCAGCGCTGATCTCGCTGGTGCTGCTGTTGGTGCTGGCTGTCAGTGCCGGTGCCGCCAACAGCCAGAATGTCGGTGTGAAATTCTGGAAGGAACGCTCCGATAAGGAATCCATGGCCAACAGCGGCATCGATCCCGACCGCACCGCCACCCTCACCCGGCAGGCCAACGGCACTTACACCCTGACCCTGCCGGTCATGCAGGTATCCAAGCTGGGTGTCACCGGCTATCTGTCCGGCCTGACCATCGGCGATGTGACCTACGACGGCACCCTGACCGGTGATTTCAACAAGGCCACGGCGGTACTCACCATCAAGAACCTGCCCGCCTCGGTGCTCACCGGGAGCGACGTGAACAAATCGGTCCTTGTGACCTGCAACATCCAGATGGACCTGCAGGTCCTGGGCGAGATCAACACCAGTGCCCGGATGTGTATCTGGAACCAGAAGTAAATGGCAAGCAAAAAGGCAGAGCCCACGGGCCCTGCCTTTTTGTTTTTCCTCACAGGTCCATCCTGCGCTCCACGAGATCCGTGACCATAGTATCCAGCTGGCTCATGGCGCGTTCTGCGCCCTTGGCCAGCTTGCGTGCGGTGCGCTTGACCTGCCGCTGGTTCTGTGCCATTGCCATGGTGCCCACGGCCCCCAGGGCTGCGCCTGCCGCCATGCCCAGCAGAACACTGCCGGAGGAAGGCTGACGATTTGTGTTTTTCATGTGGCTCTCTCCTTTCCACTGTGTGATTTTTTGCCGCTGTGGCTAGTATTTCCTGTAAAGAATCCGGTATGCGCTTTTTTTGTCCCGCAAAATGTGGTATACTGTATCATACGCTGAGAAACTGGGCCCTGTGCGGCCCGTGGATGGCGCAAAGGAGGATCCTTTTTGTTGAAACCGACTGAACCGAAAAAAATTCTCTGCATTCACGACCTCTCCGGCATGGGCCGGTGCAGCCTGGCGGTCATCCTGCCGGTGCTGTCCGTTATGGGCTGCCAGCCTGTGGCCCTGCCCACTGTGGTGCTCTCCACCCACACGGGCGGTCTGGGCACACCGGCACGGCTGGACGGTGCCGCCTACGGGCTGGCCGCTCTGGAGCACTACCGGGAGCTGGGTGTGGAGTTTGACTGTATCTACACCGGCTACTTAGGCGGCGAGGAGCAGGTGGCGCTGGCCGAAAAGGCGTTCGATCTCTGGCCCGCTGCCCGCAAGGTGGTAGACCCTGTGATGGGGGACAACGGCAAGGCCTACTCCACAGTGACCCCGGCTCTCATCGACCGGATGCGCGGGCTCTGCCGCCGGGCAGACCTGATCCTGCCCAACGCCACCGAGGCCGCCCTGCTGCTGGAGCGGGAGTCCCAGACCGACGCATTCGATGACGCTTCCGCTCAGGCGCTGGCCGACGAGCTGCTGACGCTGGCCCCCAGCGCGGTGGTCACCGGCCTCGCACTGGGCAAGTACATCGGCTGCGCAGGCTCCGGCCGCGAGCGCTTCGTCATCAAAAAACTGCACATCAGCCGCAGCTTCCCGGGCACGGGTGACCTGTACGGTGCCGTGCTCATTGGCTCGCTGATCCAGGGCAACGCCCTGAGCGCCGCTGCCGACAACGCCGCCGAGTTCGTCTCGCTGGCCATTCAGCAGACCCCCGCCGATCAGGACACCCGGTACGGTGTCTGGTTCGAGCCCCTGCTGCCCCGGCTCTGCCCGGTGAGCCGGAATGACTGAGGAGGTCGCCATGAGCGAAAAACCGACCCTGAACATCGTTCTGGTAGAGCCGCGTATCCCCCAGAACACCGGCAACGTGGCCCGCACCTGTGCCTGCACGGCCTGCCGCCTGCATCTGGTGGGGCCCATGGGCTTTGCCATTGATGACAAAAAGCTCAAGCATGCCGGGCTGGATTACTGGCACTACCTCGACATCAATTACTATGATGGGCTGGAGGATTTCTTTGCCCGGAACAAAGGCCCGTTCTACTACTTTACCACCAAAGCACCTCAGCGCTACACCGACATCCAGTACCCGGACGGGGCCTATCTCGTGTTCGGGCGGGAGGATGCCGGCCTGCCCGAGGCATTGCTGGCGGCCAATCAGGAGCACTGCATCCGGATGCCCATGCGGGATACCTGCCGCAGCCTGAACCTTTCCAACAGTGTGGCTGTGGGTGTGTACGAGGTCCTGCGCCAGTGGGATTTTCCGGAGCTGCTGGATCATGGCCGCCTGCGAGAATACGAATGGAAATGAGGGACATTATGAGCAAAATCGCGATCCTGACCGATTCCTCCTGCGATATCCCGCAGGAGCTGGCCGAGAAGTACGGCATTGATATTATGAGCTTTCACATCCTGCTGGATGATGTAGACTATATCGAGCGTGAGAGCTGCACCAATGAGGAGTTCTACGAAAAGATGCGCGCCGCCAAGGGCATTCCCTCCACGGCTGCCATCACCCCCATCCAGTTCTGCGAAAAGTACTGCCAGTATGTGGACGAGGGCTACACCGATGTGATCCATGTACCCATCAACCGCAGCGGCTCCTCCACCTACAACAACGCCGTGATGGCCCAGGGGATGCTGCGGGAGGAGCGCCCGGAGCACCACCTGCGGATCCATCTGCTGGACCCGCACACCTACTCCATGCCCTTTGGCTGGTATGTCTGCGAGATGGCACGCAAGCTGCAGAATGGTGCGGAGATCAGCCACGTCATTCAGGAGTTCGAGACCCAGATGGACAAGATGGAGATCGTCCTCGGACCTTACAGCCTGAAGCAGATGAAGAAGAGCGGCCGCATCTCTGCCGCCGCCGCTGTCATGGGCGAGCTGATGGGCATCCGCCCCATCATCACCCTGATCGACGGAAAGACCAAAGTGGAGGCCAAGGTGCGCGGCGATGACAAGGTCGTGCCCGCCATGGTGGAGCTGGCCAAAAAGCGCAGCGAGGGTGTGGAGGACTTTGATTATATGATCGGCCACACCAACATCCCCCAGAAGGATGATCTGATCAAGGCCTGCCGCAAGGCGTTCGGCAAAGACCCGCTCATCACCTTCCCGCTGGGCGGTGTTGTTTCCGCCAACACCGGCCCCGATACCAT
>OJKQ01001389.1_pt1 | contig 10949 bp, 8 predicted proteins | sample 1596641 | NCBI WGS metagenome assembly OJKQ01 (sample SAMEA4350167, study PRJEB24818) | metagenome | biome: human; feature: gut; material: faeces | place: Denmark | collected 2013-09 | reverse complement strand
GATGTGAAGGGGAATGTAAACGTAAGTATTACGCCGACTACGGATTTTCAGGTAGACGGCTTCTACGTTTCCGACCAGCTTACGCCTCAAGGTAAGATCAAAGGCCGTTATAGCGTAAATGCCGGTCTCTCTCAATATTTCCTCAATCGTAAATTATGCGCGAACTTAAGTATCAACAATATATTCGATAGTTTAGAAGAAACAACGATTATTGATGCCCCGAACTTAGAAATGACGCAAAAGCGCAATCGTGATGCCCGGGTAGCTTGGCTTACGTTGACTTATAGTTTATAAAGTAGGTTCCGTGCCCTGTGTTCCATCTTGTTTGTGCTTTTGGATGAACAAGATGAAACGCATGGAACGGTCGTACGTGAAATAATTCCAGATCCAGTCGATCAGTACAATTAGCTTATTCTTGATTCCTAAGATGGAACGTAAATGTACGAGCATCCAAACCAACCATGCCGTAAATCCATGTAATTTCACCTTATTTAAATCGGCAACCGCTTTATTCCTGCCGACAGTAGCTAAAGTTCCTAAATTCTTATAATGGAAAGGTCTCGGTTTTTTTAGAGCCTCGATCCGTTGTAGATTTTCGGCTAATAACTCACCTTGCTGAATCGCTACCTGAGCGACTTGCGGATGTCCGTTCGGGTAATCCGGTTCTGCCATCCAGCAGACATCTCCTATGGCGAATATATTGGATAAGCCTTTTACTTGATTACATTCATTGACGATAATCCGTTCCCCCCGGGTCAAGAGTTCTCCTTCGATATGATCGAAATGCACCGCTTTCACACCACTTACCCAAAGTAAGGTTCTAGTGGGTATGGTTTGGCCGTCATCTAAGAAAACGTTCCCATCCTTATAGTCCACGACACGCTTCTGAAGAATGATGTTAACGCCCATATCCTCAAGGAAGCGTTTAGCGTTGGAGGAGGCTTCCGGAGACATGGCCCCTAGTAATTTAGAGGACCCTTCTATCAGATAGATATTCATATGAAAGTTTCCTAGATCCGGATAGTCTTTCGGCAAAACAAACCGTTTCATCTCGGATAAGGCGCCGGATACTTCTACACCTGTAGCCCCTCCACCTACAACAACTATATTTAGCAAAGCTTGCTTCTCGTCCGGGTCCGTACAAGTAGTCGCTTTCTCTAAATTAATTAATAAGGTGTCTCGTAAAGCTAACGCCTCTTCTACCGTTTTCATGGGTAGAGACTGTTCCTCGATCGTTTTGTTTCCAAAGAAGTTGGTGATAGTTCCAGCGGCGATTACAAGATAATCATATTCCAATTCGCCGATGGAGGTTTGAATGGTATGCCCTTTCGGATTGACGCCATAGACCTCTGCCAACCGGAAGTAAAAGTTCTTTCTCTTCTGGAATATCTTTCGATATGGAAAGGATATGTCATTATATTCTAAGCCGGAGGACGCTAATTGATAAGGCAGGGGAGGCAGCTGGTGATAGCTGTTCTTGTCGATTAAGACTACTTGAAACTTGCTCTTTTTCAATTTCTCAGCTAGTTTTAACCCCCCAAATCCGCCCCCGATAATTACGACCCGCTTTTTGTCTGTGTAAGGAATGTTGAAGCCCATGATCTAAACGCTTTTTTTATATAAACATAGAAAGAAGCGAATTGGTTCTTCCGTTAATTATTAATGAATGTAAGCGGGTAGAGGCTTTATTTACAGGAAGGTTTATCGTGTTTCGGGGAAATACGTTTCTTTACCTTCCGCTTCAATCGCAAAAACTGCAATATGGAAAGTATACGCATCAAGATTATGAATAAGATAACCCCTAGCAAAATATAGCAAATTATCGGCGATGTCATCCCAGTCTTTAATTTGGAATAGTAAAACATAAAAAAATATGGTGGTCATTATACACTATCTTTTATTAGATCATCCATACGGATAGGTGTCTAAAATCAATGAGGCAAAGATAAATGAGTATAACTTATTAGGAGTTATACAACTTGACAATTTAAATGTATATTCTGATAGGGGGTGTTTTTTACAACGATTTAAGTTTTTTCCTTAGCTCCGTGGGACTATATCCAAAGCGTGCCTTGCAAAATTTGTAGAAATGCGAATGCGAGGAGAAATCGAATTCATCTATTATATTCTTAAAATCATCCTCGCTGTTAGCTATGGCGACCAATAGTCGTTTGGATTTCTCTTGCATCAGCCATTCGTAGGCTGGAATACCGAAAACTTTTTTAAACTTCATCCGAAAGGAATTTACTCCGTAACCTATCATTTGAGCTAGATCTGTTACTGTTTTAGCTTTTATATAATTCTCGGCGATGAGTCTCTCAAACTCTGCTGAATGCGTACTTGATAAATAGAAAAAGTAGTCTAATTCCTCTTTTCTATAAAGCTTTTTCAGTAAGTAGAATAATTCCGTTCTCTTTAATTCATACAAAGGGTAGTTCAGGAAATTATTTTCAAGATATTGTCCGACAAGTTCTAGAAAACCGTATAAAGGTTCCACTATTTTCAGTTCTATCCACTTAGAGATAGGTTGAGGTAATATTCCGTACGGATGTTGGTAATACGGTAACTCATTCATCGTTAAACTGTCAAAAAAGAAAATGATGATTTTTGAACCTAGTGTGATATCATATGTGTAATTTTCAAATGATCTTAGAAAGATCATATACTGTTCACCGATTGTTTTCTTTTCTTCTTTAGTGGAATATATAGTTATGGATCCGCTTAAGATAAAAATAATCATATCGCTGGATAAACCAGATAGGGTTTGTGTTATTTCCTCTGACATCAATATGATACTAAAGCCAGCGTGTAAGATTCGGTTTTCAGATGTTTCCGGAGAAATTCTGTTAATAAGCTTGTTCATAAAATTATTGTTATTTAGTTTGTCATACAAATATTTCCCCCTTCAGTAAATCTAGATGCAAAAAAAGCGCAATGTATTAGTATGGTCTGTATACAAACTATCATTTTTTGTATACATTATGATATGAATGAAAAATAAATAGGAATCAGAGGAGGTCTCTGATTCCTTGTAAAATAAGATCTCCCATTTTTTTATGGGAAGAATTAAGTTCACTAATACTTTAGGAGGGTAATTTCTATTATCACAATAGAATGAAATAAAAACTAAATACGTCTTACAGATGAAAATAAGACATTACGTGTGAACAAGCTTGAATATTATAACGTATTGTATTTTATTTTCTTAGTCGTTTTATTTATCCGTGCGGAATGGAAGCACCGGTAATCCTTGTACGTTTTGCAAGTTGCCAATTTGGAAATTCCGGAAGCCATAACGAACGGCTATTGGGGCTTTTACGTCTGGAGCTGAGATAATAACGGTTTTTTTGTTAGCGTCTATAGTTGCGTTAGCCTTGTGGAAACGCATGTCTTTTCCGGCTATCTCGAAGCCTATGATCCCGTTATCTCGATTGAAGCCATCTTCCGCATTCTTGAAAAAAAGAATGATTTTATCTTTATCTACTTCCATATGATCGTATTGGGGGCCCTCACAAGCGATGGTTGTATAACCATAGGTTTTGTTTAGAGCCATATAACAAAGACGCTCACCGATCTTTTGTTTTTCTTTGGGGTGTATTTGCCGTTTCTCGTAATCCTGTACCAGATCGTTCGTGGAAACAATACCGCTATTGGGGATCAACCGGGTAGCTTTGTATTGCTCTTCACGAAGGTACGCGGCTTGGTCTCCTTCTCCATATTCGTAAGGGGCGATTTCTACCAGATAGAAAGGTAATTCTTCTTGTCCCCATAATCCTCTCCAATGTTCTACCATTGTCGCTAGGCGTTTAGCGTAGTCCGGGTGTCCGACATTTGACTCTCCTTGATACCATAGGAAACCTCTGACCGTATATTTGCTGGCCGGTTTCAGCATTCCGTTATACATGATCATGGGTTGTAGCATCGGATGGATTTTCTCATCGTTACCCGCTAAGGATAGATCGATATCGCTATAATTCCGCAGGATGTCTTTGGGCAACCAACCTTCAACCGTGGAACCGCCCCAGCTACAATTGATGATACCTACCGGGACATTCAATACCTCGGTCAATAGGGTCGCGAAGAAATAGGCGGTAGCTCCGAACTCCGGGGCGTTTCGCGGATCACATACTTTCCATTCGCCACCTACCGGATAATCTTTCGGTTCCAAGGCTCCGACCCGTTGGATCGTAGCGTAACGGATCGAGTTCTTATATTTCCCGGATGTAGCGATAGCGTGGTTTCCTCCCTCGATAGGGCAGTGCCAGAAACCTCTTAATGGCATTTCCATATTGGATTGGCCGGAACCGAACCATACCTCGCCGATCAGAAGATCATGCAAGACAATCTTGTCTTGTCCATTCTTTAATGTTAACTGTTGCTTTTCGAAACTGGCCGAGGGCGTCTGAACCCAGATTTCCCATCTGCCTTGATCGTTTACTTGGGCCGTGTATTCCGTATTGTCCCAAGAACTACGGACTTTCAGGCTTGAATTTGGGGTTGCATTTCCCCAGAGCCGTACTTTAGTGGCTTGTTGGAGTACCATGTTGTCGCTTACCAAAGCTGGCAGCTTGATCTCGGCCCGGAGGTTCACCAAACCGAGAAGGAGGCCTATCACCATCCAATAGAATTTGTTCATATCGCTTGTTTTTTTGATGTCGGAAGCTTCCGACGGTTGTTAATCTGATAAAAAAGAGCCGGCAGGCGGTCTGCCGGACGGTTATTCGCCGGCAAGTGGTTCGATAATCTCCATACACATCCGTCCGTTGTGATAGGGACATTTCCAGAAACCGGCCTTGTCATCCTCGCGATTGATCTCGTGATCGAGCGATACGCTCCAATGCCATTCCCCTTGTTCCTTGTCGATCAAATAACGCTGAATGAATTTCCAGCATGTATAGGCTGTGCCTAAGGCAGGCTCATCTCCGAAATGTTGATACAAGTTGAAATGACCCACTACATTCTCGGCTTGCACCCACCAATGCAGGTCCGTGTCGGCTTTCTTCTCATTCGGGTGATACTCGTAAATGAGGCTACCGTTCGCTAATAACCCGTCTTCGGCCGCTATCGCTACCTTTTGAACCAAGGGCTCTACTTTCTGAAGAATCTCGTTGTCTCCCAATTCGATAGCGGCCTCATGCAGTAACCAAGATGCCTCTATATCATGACCATAGGAGATGATACGGTATTTGCTTTCCCAATCCTCGTTGAAAAAGAGGTTTAAATGATAGGTACGGTGATCCAGAATCTTGTCGGTGAAAATCATGATCAAGTTTCGGAGTTGTTTTTTGAGGTGCTCGTCTTTCCATACCCGATACAAGTTAGTATAAGGTTCGAGGATATGCAGATGGGTGTTCATAGTTTTTTTCTCATTCTCATCCTTGTCGCTTAGTCGCATATCCTCTATCAGTTTCCAGTCTTTCGTAAAGGCTTCCATATAACCGTTCTTTTCCGGGTCGAAACTATATTGTTCGATTGCCTTGAAGAGACGGATCGCATAATCCAACGCTTCTTTATCTCCGGTAGCCCGGTTGTACTCGCTTAATCCGTAGATAGCGAATCCTAAGGCGTAGATTTGCTTTTTGGTTTGCACGGGTTGACCGGTATAGTCTAATTCCCAGTAAATACCCTCGAATTCTTGGTCGTAGAATTTATCGATAAGGTAACGTTTGGCACGGGTCGCCGTTTCCAGATATTCCGGCTTTCGTAATAAACGGTATGCGGCGGAGAATGTCCATAGGATACGGGCGTTCAAGATGGCGCCTTTAGGGGCATGTACGACTCGTTGATTGTTTCCCGTGATTTGCCCATGGAAACCACCATACTCACTATCTATCATTCGGTTCATCCAGAAAGGGAGGATATTGTTCTCTAGCTCCCATTGAACCTCGTTTTGTAAATCTTCGGTGATTTTATTCATTTGTTTCTTTTCTTTTGGTTTCTAACGTAGCGGTGATTTCCTTCATCTTTGTCTCGCTAAGCGGGTAGAAGGCGATAAATACAACGGACAGGATCGTACCTACGGCCGGTAAGAAACTGAGGAACATCTTGATTCCGCTAATCGTTTCCTCGCTTTGTACGGTATTGGCCTGAAACCCGAAGAAAGCGAGTAGCCAGCCTGTGATTGCCGTGCCGATCGCCCATCCGAATTTCTGGCTCATGGACGAGGAACTGAAGATCAATCCTGTGGCACGGTTCCCTGTTTTTAGTTCTGAGTAGTCCGTGCAATCGGCATACATGGACCAAAGTAGGGGGAAAATACTACCGGCACAAATACTGATGAACACTTGGAACGTGAATATCAGGGCTAGATCCGTCTTGTCGAGCCAGAAAAAGAGGATGCTTAAAACCGAGGCGATCAGCATGGAGCCCATATAGGTTCTTTTCTTTCCGATCTGGTTGCTTAATGGGGCGGCCAAGATCACGCCGACAATATTGGCCGCCTGTCCTACCGCCAGATATAATCCGCTTAAGACGAAGGAGACTCCGAAAAGAGATACATTGGCATAGGCTTCCTCAATGATAAAGTATTTGAAATAATATACGGTAGCCCCGTCGCGGATGGAATTGAAAACCAGAGCGGAGACACCTGCTCCCAATAGTATCCACCAAGGCTTGTTGTGCAATAGATCTCTCAAGTCATCTTTTAACGAGCCTTGTTGCTCTTTAATCGGTTTTACCCGTTCTTTTGTCCATGCGAAACATCCATAAAAGAGAATGGCGCACAGGATAGCGATAACTACGACAGCCATGGTCCATCCATGTTGTTGATCCGCCAATTCATCGCTATTTCCACTAAAGAAACGCACCATCGGCATGAATAGCAACAGGGCTATAAAACTGCCAATATAGGCGAATACCATACGGTACGTAGAAAGGGTATTACGGTCTTGTGGCAACGGGCTCATTACTCCAAGCAAGGACGCATAAGGCACGTTTATAGCGGAGTACACCATCATCATCAAGGAATAGGTGATATAGGCATAGATCAAATTACCTGTTTGTCCGAAAGAAGGAGTCATGAAAGTGAGCACTCCGATAGCGGCGAACGGGATCGCCAGCCAAAGCAAATAAGGGCGAAATTTTCCCCAGCGTGTTTGCGTACGATCCGCCGCAACGCCGACAATCGGGTCAAAGACCGAGTCCCATATACGAGTTATCAAAAACATCGTACCTACGGCTGCTGCCGGTAATCCGAATACGTCCGTATAGAAAATCATCAAGTAAGCGCCAAACAGTTTCCAGAACATGGACGATGCCATGTCCCCGAAACCGTAGCCTATCTTCTCTGTTAGTTTAATCATATGAGTGGTTTTTGTAGGTTATTTCAGGAGTGGAAGATTTCGATCGATTAGCTTTTTCAGCGTCTCGACAGATGCGGTCGTAGTCAGCCCGTCGGCCGGAGTGTTCATGCAGTAATCTACCAATTTATCGATTGTGGATACAGCCACGTGCATACGGGTATCGGAAGACGCATAGTAAATATACACGGTTCCATCCTCATCCGCGATCCATCCGTTAGAGAATAAAACGTTGGATACATCGCCGATCCGTTCCTCATTTTCCGGAGCCATGAAATAGCCGGCGGGTGTGGCGATAGGTCTCGTGGGATCTTCCAATGCGGTCATATACATATAAAGCACGTAACGTAATCCGGCGGCGCATCCCCGTACGCCATGGGCGAGATGTAACCAGCCTCTCGGTGTCTTGATCGGGTGGGGGCCTTCGCCATTTTTCACTTCCTTGATCGTATGGTAGTAACGTTGGTCGATGATGGTTTCTTCCTTGACTTCGGCGTGCGTGATATCATCAATCAAGGCCCATCCGATACCACCGCCACTTCCTGCGTCGATAAATCCGTCTTGGGGGCGGGTGTAAAGGGCGTATTTGCCATTTACGAATTCCGGATGTAATACGACGTTACGTTGTTGGCTCTTGGTCTTTAAATCCGGGAGACGTTCCCAGTTTTTCAAGTCTTTTGTCCGGGCGATAGCTGCCGTGGCGGTTGCCGAGGATAGATCTCCGGGAGCTGCGTTCGGGTCATGGCGCTCGGCGCAAAAGATTCCGTAAACCCAGCCGTCTTCATGAGCGGTTAGGCGCATGTCGTAAATATTCGTGGCCGGGACAAGATCGTCCGGCATGGTTACCGGGTAATCCCAAAAGCGGAAATTGTCTACTCCGTTCGGGCTTTCGGCTACGGCGAAGAAGGATTTACGGTCGCTTCCTTCTACACGTACCATTAATATATATTTGTCATTCCATTTGATCGCACCGGAGTTCATGGTTGCGTTCATGCCGATGCGTTCCATCAAGTAGGGGTTTGTCTTTTCATTTAAGTCATATCTCCAGAAGATCGGGGTATGCGCGGCTGTCAGTACAGGGTGTTGATAACGGGTGAAGATTCCGTTTCCGTCTTCTAAAGGGATATTTTTCCGGCTTAACAAGGTTTCGTGTTTAGCGAAGAGTTCGTTTACTTTTTCTTGAAATTGTTCCATGATGTTTTTGCTTTAAATGATATTATCAGATGGTGGGAGACGGGGCACGCCCCGTCTCTACAACTGGATATGACGTGATTTATCTGGTTTATGTATGATGTTATTTATATAGGTTGATATCGGAGGCGAACAATGTTTTCGGATTTTCAAAGAACTTCTTGAAATCCTCGGCAGAGGCTTGTCCGGGATAAGGGCCAAAAAAGTGAGTGACTTTTTCACGGGCGTTTCTCCATACCAATACATAAGCGACCGGATATTTCTCCATGGCAGGCAGCAGGGTTCCCGTCCACCATGTGGAGTCTGGTACCCCTTCGTAGCCGGTCTCCGTGATCGCTATGATCTTATGGTTGGCTTTGCCTATGCTGTCTATTACGGAAAGACTGGTATCCATGCTTTTCAAGAAGAAATCCTTATCTTCCCGTTGGTAAGCGTCGAAGCCTAGGACGTCGATCAAGTCATGTCCGGGGTAACGTTCCAGATAAGACGCTTGATCCCGCGGCTCCGTACCTGTGGAATAAGCGTAAACGATCTGGTCTGCCGCTCCGTGAGCGTTTAGATAATCGGCGGTCATTCGCCATAGCGCCTTGTATTCATCCGTGGTACATAAATTCTGTCCCCACCAGAACCAACTTCCGGTGTGTTCGTGCCAAGGACGGAATAGGACGGGAATCTTGGTGCCATCGCTTGTTTTCAAGGAAAGGATGAAATCATTCACTTTGCCTAGCCAACTTTGGAATTTCTCATAGTTCTCCCCTTCCGGAAGGATCGATTTCACGACAGCATGGTCTGATACGTCCCAAGCGTCCCCTCCGGTTTTAGGGTTACGGGGATGCCAACTTAAAGATACCAAGCCTCCCCGGTTATATTGGTTGATGATTTCCTTGCGTATTTTCTCGAAAGGTACTTTATCAAGGCTTTTATCTCCCCCGAGTTCGATCTCTCCAAGATCAAAGCTGATAACGGCCGGATAATCGCCGCATACTTTTTGCACGTCTGAGCCTCCTTCGTCAAATTCCCATCCGATCCCATAAACCGTATCATCGTGATGTCCGAACATGATTCCTTTTTGTGGAGTCGCACGTAGGTTCTCTATTAAACGTTCTCTCGGCGAAACCTGTTCGCTTGTCGGTTCTAGTCCTTTCTTCGACGGTGAACAGGCGATTAGTGCCCCTAGGCATAACATGGTAATTAATTTCGTGTTCTTCATGATAACTGTCTTTCTTTATGAACGCAAATGTAAGAGGTATCGGGCAGACAATCTAGTATTATTTTATCTGATAGCGATATTATTTTCATTTTAACCGGAACGGTTGTTTGATTTGGAATTCATTGTTATCTTTGTGCATGTTAATTAATCAAATAGAATGACTATGGGAAAATGGAATGATTTACAAGAACAAGTGAAGGAAGGGAGAGAATGAGAGAAAGCCCGAAAGGAGAATTTGGGAAAGTTCTTTTATGATTTGGCGAAACTGACTTTTGCGGGTGTAGTTATATGTGGGGTTATCCCGTTGTATAAGAATCCGAATGATTTTTCACAGTGGGTAATGCTCATAACAGGTTTAGGAGGTACAGGAATGATTGCGGTTTGTGCAAATAGAATATTTAAATAATAACAGATATGAATAACATGACATTTTTGTTTTTAATTATTATCGTGGTAATGGGGATATTTCTTGCATGGACTTATACCAAATCCGGTAAGAAATGGCTGAAGAACCTATAGCGAACATCTAGATATAGAACTATACCCAATACACGGATCTTATGGAATTATTTATTTTTTCTATAAGATCCGTGTATTGTTTTTGGTAACCCTTGGTTTCTAGTTCCCAACTTGAACCTGTATACGCTCTTTTGAAGTTATCCTCTTCTCAAATACTTTCGTGTCCAGCAGAATAGGGGCATTGACGAAATCCGGGACATTATAGGAATAGACAGAGCGATCGTAATAGGTTTCCGGATCTTCCTGGGGAAGGAGAAAGGGCTTGCTTATCTTGCCATTCTCATCCATGCTTGCCAGATAAAGGTGGGTATAAAGGCCGTCACCCCGGCGGCTACTGAAGACAAACCAGCGGGAGTTGCTACTCCAGTTGTGAAAGCTTTCGGTATCATCGCTATTTACTTCGGATAGCTCGCGGAGGTCTCCGCTTGTCAAGTCCAGTAACCATAGATTCGCCTCTTTATGCCAGATCGAAAAGTTTCCGTAATCGGATAAGGTGAACATAATATATTTGCCGTCATAGGAAGGGCGGGGAAAAGATACGCTTTTCCCTAAAGCCTCAGCGTTCACCAACGTATCGATACGGCTCCCGAATGTACCGGCAGAGGGATCAAAATCGATACTACATAAATTATATCTTATCTCTTTATATTCTTCGGGAATCTTTTTAGCTTCGGCGGAACAAAAGTAAAGCGTACGACCATCCGGGGAGAACGCAGGGAAGGTCTCGAACC
>OJKQ01001386.1_pt1 | contig 10955 bp, 8 predicted proteins | sample 1596641 | NCBI WGS metagenome assembly OJKQ01 (sample SAMEA4350167, study PRJEB24818) | metagenome | biome: human; feature: gut; material: faeces | place: Denmark | collected 2013-09 | reverse complement strand
CTTGGCGGGACCTAACCAAGCGTTTTCCGGGGTGGACCGCCGCGTTCGGATCCGTCACGGTCATACCAAACGATTCCAGGAGGGCGGGCTCGGGGATAAAACGACGCGCGTTGTGCGGGAAGGTCAAGATATTCGCACGTTCCAACGTATAAATTGTGACATTTGCCGTCAAGCGAGGTTTCAGTTTCAAGTCCGGATTATCCGCCGTAATTACTACCTCATACGTAACAACCGTGGAAGAAGAAGTACTGGAAGAAGCACTGGAAGTGCTTTCGCTGTCCCCTAAACGAATCTGACGAACCACGCCCTCGAATTGATCGTTCGGATAGGCATCCACCGTAAAACTAACCCGTTGGCCTTCCTCCACATTACCTATATCCGCCTCATCCACATCCGCTATTACCTGCATCTTCGTCAAGTCGGCGGCAATGGTAAACAGCGTCGGGGTCTCGAAGCCGGCGGCAACGGTCTGCCCTTCCTCAACGGCCCGGTTGATAACCACTCCGTCTATAGGGCTCGTGATCGTGGCATATTCCAGATTACGGTTTACTTTTACCATGGAGGCCTGACTCTGGTCGTAAGCGGCCTTCGCCTTCTCATAATTATAGGTAGCCGTCTCATAATCCGTATCGCTAATCAATTGTTTCTCGTGAAGCACCTTGCTACGTGCGTAGTTCTTCTGTTGATACTCGAACTCCGTCTTGCTGCTCGCCAATTGCGCCTCGGCGGAACGAAGCTCGGCTTGGAGGTTGATCTTATCCATCTCGGCGATCAGTTGGCCGGCTTTCACCACGTCGTTATAATCAGCGTACAATTTATCGATGATACCGGAGACCTGCGTACCTACCTCAACCTCGGTAACGGGCTCTACCGTACCGGTGGCCGTAACCGTATTCGTGATCGTGCTGCGCCCTACTTTAGCGGTCTCCAGCTTGATTCCGCCTTTCGAGGATTTGCCCGTGAAAAGGAACACGCCCCCCGCAATGAGGATAACGGCAACACCGCCCATGATTAGTTTCTTCTTGTCCATATTCTGATTCGTTTTATTTCTGTTTTACGTTGTATTCTTGTTCAAAAGGCCCCCGCGACCTCCGTCGCAGGGTAACCTTGAAAAAAGAGAGTGGAGTAAATATATATATCCATTAGTGGGTTAATAATTCTCCGCAACCGGCTTCTTCTGATAAACATTCAGCAATTGAACGCTCATCAAGGCCATGTATTTCGCTTGTAGCTGCTCTTGCTGGGCGGTCAGATAATTGTTCTTCTCCGTCAATAGCTCAAGCGTATTTTTCATACCGAGGCTGAATTGCTCATCGATCAAGTTATAGCTTTCTTTCACGTAACTCAAGCGTTCGGTAGCCGAGGTATATTGGGTCTGCGACGAGGTAGCGTCCAGATAGATCCCCTCCACGGTTTGCAGCAATTGCTTTTGGGCATTCAGCAACTCCAACTGGCTGGTGGTAATCGCGTATTTCGCCTTGTTATAGGCCGTCTTATACTGGCGGTTACTGAAGATAGGGATGCTGATCGTCAATCCGACACTCTCGTTGAAGCTATTCCAGATCTGGCTACCGAAAGCGTAATCCGTTCCGGAAAGATGGCCGGTACCCAGCCCGGCGTTCATGGAGAGCGAAGGAAGGAAAGCACCTTTCGCCTTTTTCTTCTCCAGCTCGGCGATGTCCACGGCCAGCTCACTGCTCTTTATTTGCGGCATCACGGCCAGAGAGGTATTGTAAATCGTTTGCTTGCTCGGAAGCGGGGTTAAGATATCTTTCTCCGTAAGCTCCGGCATCACCAATTCGATCTCTTCGGTTATATCCAGTTCTAGTAATTGCTTCAATTGCAACTTATAATTGTCTAGATTCGTCTGGGCTACGACCAATTGATATTTATCGGTGCTTAACTGGCTTTCCAACTGAGCCAAATCCACTTTCGAGATCGAACCGGCACGTAGCAACTCCACCGCACGATCCCGTTGCGCCGTAGATACCTCGACCGTATTTTGGTTGATACGAACGGACTCCATCGCATATAGTACCTGCATATAGGTCTGTATCAAGGAGATTTGGATATCATCCTCGTTTTGCTCGATACCCAGCTCATCGACGGTATTTTGTATTTCCTGTTGCTTGATCGCCTGTACACGTTGCCCTCCATCAAAAAGCGTCCATTTAGCGTTCAGCGCATAATTACCGCTATAGCTATTATTCGTAGCGGCGTCGCTCGAAGGATAATTCACGAATCCTTGGGTAACCGAAGCCGAAAGGGAAGGGAAAAGCTGTGCTTTCGCCTGCTTCGTATCCTCTATACCGGAAAGATGCGACACCTTGCTTTTCTTTACTTGGATATTATGCTCCAAAGCGTAATCCAAGCAAGCGCGCAAAGTCCATCGGGTAGGTTGCTCTTGTGCCTTACTCCCCACACAGAGGAAGAACAGACATGCGAATAATAAAGCGTATTGTTTCATATTGCCTTCGTTTTCTATCTTTTTACGAAAGCAAAACTATATTACCTTAAAAACATGGGCAACCAGACTAGAAAAAGGGGCTGTTTTCACCGATTAAACGGGCAATTGCATCGACAGGAAAGCGTGCGGATATATATTTATAAGGCCATCGATTTGACAATTTGACAAAATGATAACCGAAGTCCCGGAGAATCGATTATTCCGGGCAAAGGTACGGCTCACTCCCAAATACGAAAGAAAAAAACGGCAATCATCTCGCTAATAGACGAATACCCAAAAACAGTCTTTTATTCCAGTGAAATGAATTCATCCTAATTCATCTATTTAGACAAGAAAAAGGGTGAAACAGTGTTACGATAGGGTTGTAACAGGCTACGAATGCCTATTCACAGGTACTCACAACCCAATGCACAGCCGCTCACAACGCCTAACGCAAGTATACGCATCAAGGAATGCGTCCTCTCGCAAGCTGTCTCGTCACCTATTATGTCCCAAATCGGCCTCTTTTTAACGAAAAAGCACGCTTATCACCACTTCTTTCCCACAATCTCGCTACCTCCGCACAAAAGGTGTGTCAGCGGATTTGCGTTATATCGAGCAAGAAGTAAGAATAAACGCCATTCCACCTATCTTTTATCGGCTCAAAAGTAGTCATTCTTCTTAAAGAATCAGCTCAAATTGAGCCGATTTGATCCTCAATAATACAAAATAACCCCGGCGATACCTGCCAAAATAATCATCAAGATAGGATGTATCTTGAATTTCCAAGTCAAGATAAAGGCGGCGCCAAAGATCAAGAAGCTCTTGTAGTCGATGAAGTTCTCTTTATTCATTAATAGCAAGGCGGCGGCGGCGATCAAACCGACCGTAGCCGGGCGCAATCCAAGGAAAGCCGCCTCTACATATTTATTATTCCGGAACTTAGCGAAGAAATAAGAGATCAAGAGAACCAATATGAAAGAGGGCAGACATACCGCGAATGTCGTCAGGCAAGACCCTAGGATACTCATCGTCTCTGAATACCCCGCATTATGCACCGCCGTATACCCTATATAGGTGGCGCTATTGATACCGATCGGCCCGGGTGTCATTTGAGAGATAGCGACAATATCGGTAAACTCCTGCAAGGAAATCCAACCATAGCGGTCCACCACGTCGGCTTGTATCAAGGATAACATCGCATACCCGCCACCAAAGCCCAATATACCGATCTTCAGATATACATATAATAATTGTAACCAAATCATATCAGCCCTTCTTATTTAAACCATACACCAAACCTCCGGCTATAGCCGCCAAGATAATCCAAGCGGGAGACACCCCACCCATCCAGATCAGCAATGCCGCCCCGACAGGTATGATCATTTGCACGTAACTCAACTTGATAGAACGTGCGGTTGTCAGACAAGGCACGGCGATCAAGGCGACCACCGCCGGACGCAATCCCATAAACGCCTTCTCCACCCATACATTATCCTTTACCTGCGTAAAGAATAACGCGATCAAGAGCATGATTACAAAAGAAGGGAGAATCGTGCCCAAGGCACAAACAAAACCGCCCCATGTCTTCTTCAGTTTATAACCCACGAAGATCGCTATATTCACGGCGAAAATACCCGGCAACGATTGGGCCACGGAGAAAACATCGATAAAGTCCTCTTTCGTCATCCACCCCCGGTCCACCACATCCCGCTGGATAAGCGGCAACATGGCGTATCCACCTCCGATGGTAAACATACCGATTTTCACGAATGTCAGAAAAAGCGTCCAATACATACCCTTATCAGTTTACGTTGGCTAACGTCCTAAAAGCCTATTGTAAGTTTCTTTATTATTAATAATCTGAAGCGCTTTCTGGTAACTCGGATTATCATCATTGATAATCTGGAAGTACTGCGCCATATCATAGAGATCCCGTGCGATAAGCGCCTTGATCTGAAGCATAATCAACGGCTTCGAACGATTATATTGCTCTTCCTCAAACTCAATCTTCTCATCGCCGGCCATCTTAAGAAGCTCCTCCATGATATCCTCTCCAACCACGAAATATTGCTTATATTGCTGGAACTTCGGATATTTAGCCATCATCTGGTTCCGATTACGATCCAGATAATTCATGGACACCCGATTGACTAAACCGGAAGCTACCAGTTTCCGGTGATAATCCGTATAGCGAGTCGTATCTACCGGGATGAACACGTCCGGCATAATACCTCCACCTCCATATACGGTACGCTCGGTAACCAAGGTGTTATACTTCATTGAATCCGGGAAATGAATGCTATCGGCACTCATCAACTCCCCCCGGTTATAACGGTCGATCAGATCATGGTGGTACTCCTCGATCTTCCCGTTCTCGTAAGGCTTTTGTATACAACGTCCGGTGGGTGTATAGTAACGGGAAACCGTCAAACGAATCATGGAACCATCCGGCAGGGGAATCGGTTTCTGTACCAAACCTTTACCAAAGGTACGGCGACCTACGATCACTCCACGGTCCCAATCTTGAATAGCGCCGGAGACGATCTCGCTGGCCGAAGCCGAGGACTCGTCCACCAGCACGACCAAACGTCCCTCTTGGAATTGTCCGCGAGCGGTAGAGTTCGCCTCCTCACGAGGTTGCTTACTCCCTTTCGTATAAACGATCAACCGGTTTTTATCCAAGAACTCATCCGCCAGCTCTATGGCGATATTCAAATATCCCCCGCCATTTCCCTGCAAATCCAGAATCAAGTTCTTCATACCCTGTTTCCGGAGCTTCTCCAACGCCTCCCTGAATTCATCGGCGGAAGAAGCGGCGAAACGGTTCAACTTAATATAACCGGTATTCTTATCCGCCATATAAGCGGCATCCAGACTATACACGGGAATCTTACCGCGAACGATCTTGAAATCCATCAATTCCGGCGACTTGCCTCGCTTTACCTTCACACGCACCTCGGTACCTTTCGGTCCGCGTAGTTTCTTCATGATATCGGTAGTCTTCATCTTCACGCCGGCGATCAAGGTATCGTCTACTTGGATAATACGGTCGCCCGCCATCAACCCCACCTTCTCAGAGGGACCTCCGGGGATTACCTGAATCACGTAAAGCGTATCCGTCAACATATTGAACTGTATGCCGATACCATCGAAATTGCCTTGTAAAGGCTCGGTCATCTCTTTCGTCTCCTCCGGGTCCATATAATTGGAATGAGGGTCTAGCTTATCCAACATGCCGACTATAGCGTCTTCCACCAACTTCGTCTCGCTAGTAGAGTCGACATATAGATTAGAGATGGCGAATAAAGCCAATTGGAGCTTCCGGGCATCCATATTCGCTTTTTGCGCTGTCGCTCCGGTAAACACACCTAGGACGATCAGCAGGGATAAGACGATTCTTTTCATCAGATATATTCGTTTCATAATTTTCAATACAATCTCGTCTCTTTAGGGACGAATTGAGAAATGTCTTTGCCGTAGCGTAACAACTCACGGACAATGCTTGAGCTAATATGCGTATGTTCCGGTTCCGTAAACAAGATAAAAGTCTCGATACCCGTCAACTTACGATTCACGTCCGCGATCGTCTTCTCATATTCGAAATCATTGACCGTACGGATTCCTCTTAAGATAAAGCCGGCTCCGACCTCTTTAGCGAAATCCACCGTCAATTGATTATATGACATGACTTTCACCCTTGGATTATCCTTGTATAGATTCCAGATCGCTTCCATCCGCTTCTCCAAGGAGAAATAGGTAAGCTTCTTATCGTTGATACCGATCGAGATCACGATCTCGTCCACCAGTTCCAACCCACGCCTTACCAAGGATTGATGCCCGATCGTAAAAGGATCGAAGGTACCGGGAAAAAGCGCGATACGTTTATTTTCAATTGATGACATCTTCTTCAACCACTAAGTTATCGATAATAAAGTTCTGTCGCTCCATGGTATTCTTCCCCATATAGAACTCAAGCATATCTTTCACGAGGTCCTCTTTCTTCATTGTCACCGGATCAAGGCGTATATCCTTGCCGATAAAATGCTTGAACTCATCGGGAGAGATCTCTCCCAGACCTTTGAATCGGGTGATCTCCGGATTCTTCCCGGCAGCGGCTATGGCAGCCAAGCGTTCCTCCTCTGAATAACAATACCACGTCTTCTGCCGGTTACGTACCCGGAATAACGGGGTTTGCAAGATATAAACATGATTACGCTTAATCAAATCGGGGAAGAATTGCAAGAAGAAGGTAATCAACAATAAACGGATATGCATCCCGTCCACGTCGGCATCTGTCGCGATAATCACCTTATTATACCGCAAACCTTCCAAGCCATCCTCAATATTCAAGGCCGCTTGAAGCAAGTTAAACTCCTCGTTCTCGTAAACGATCTTCTTTGTCAAGCCATAACTATTCAAGGGCTTACCCCTCAAACTAAATACAGCTTGGTAATTCGGGTTACGGCTCTTCGTGATAGAACCGCTAGCTGAGTCGCCCTCCGTGATAAAGATACTGCTTTCCTCTAGCAAATCCCCTTTCGAGTCGGTCAGGTGAATCCGGCAATCCCTTAGTTTCTTATTATGTAAATTCGCTTTCTTCGCACGCTCGCGGGCCAGCTTCGTAACACCGGCGATCGCCTTGCGCTCTTTCTCGGACTCCAAGATCTTCTTCAGTAAAAGCTCCGAAGTCTCCATATTCTTATGCAAATAGTTATCCAGGTCATTCTTGATGAAATCACCGATAAACTTCGCTACCGTAGGGCCGTCCGGTCCTATATCTTTCGAGCCGAGCTTGGTCTTTGTCTGACTCTCGAATACAGGCTCCTCCACTTTTATGCTGATAGCGGCCACGATACCCGCACGAATATCCGAATACTCGAAATTCTTATTGTAATATTCCTTGATGACACGGCCTACAGACTCCTTGAAAGCGGAAAGGTGCGTACCGCCTTGGGTGGTATGCTGGCCGTTCACGAACGAATAATATTCCTCTCCATATTGATTGCTATGCGTGATAACCACCTCTATATCCTCCCCTTTCAGGTGGATGATCGGGTAAAGAGGCTCGGTGGTCATATTCTCGTTCAACAAATCCACCAGACCGTTGCGGGAATAGAAACGCTTGCCGTTGTAAATAATGGAAAGTCCCGAGTTCAAGAAGACATAGTTCTTTAATAGCCCCTCGATAAACTCGTCCTTATAATGATAATCCTTAAAGATCTCCCGGTCCGGGACAAAGAATACCTGCGTACCGTTCGCCTCCCCGGTCGGTTGGATATCCGATTCCTCCGTGACGATCGCCTTACTATATTCCACCCGCTTACACTCTCCGTCACGGTAGCTGGTTATCAAGAAATAACTACTCAAGGCATTCACCGCCTTGATACCCACACCATTCAAACCCACAGATTTCTTAAACGCCTTGCTATCGTATTTAGCACCGGTATTCATCTTGCTAGACACATCCACGACTTTACCCAAAGGGACACCACGGCCATAATCCCGTACGGCTACCGTACCTTCCTCGATAGTCACCTCGATACTTTTGCCATACCCCATCATGTACTCGTCGATAGAGTTATCCAGCACCTCCTTCAACAACACATAGATACCATCATCGGCATAGCTACCGTCCCCTAGTTTTCCGATATACATACCGGGACGCCGGCGGATATGCTCCATCCAGTCCAGTGTCTTGATGTCATCATCGTTATATTCCGTAGGTTGTTGTATCGTTGAATTCAGCTCATCCATATCTCTTATAACTTTTTAATATACGCTCTTCTTGATTTATGATGCTCTCGCTTAAAATAATCCCATTGCGCTTGTACGGCACTATTCGTCTCCAGCTCCGGGTTACTCTCGGCGTAAACGGCACCGATACGCTTATAGACCGGAATCAAGTCATTAAATAATAAAGCGTTCACGCCTTTACTTTGATATTCCGGCAAGACTCCTGTCAAATACAGGTCGATTACTTTCGGCTTACTCTTCAACGCTTTCAGCAAATGAATCCACCCGAAGGGTAACAGATGCCCACGAGCCTTTTGCAAGGCTCTCGAAAGGTTGGGCAGGGAGATACCAAAGCCAACCACCGCATTATCCTCTTCCCTTACGATCAGCGTTACCAAATCATAACGCAGCATAGGGATATACATATTGATATAATAATCGATCTGCTTCTCGGTCAATCGTGCGAAACCATACAAGGGAGCGAAAGCCGCGTTCAATGTATGGAATACCGGACGGGCGTAAGGCATAATCTCCTTAGCGTTCTTGAACTTCAGCACCTTCAATCCGTATTTCTTCTTCACGATCTCACCGATACGCAAATGCTTCTCCGGAACGCCATCCGGTATATAGATCTTAAATTCATGCCAATCTTGATCCTTTCCGTATCCGATACGCTCCACTTGCTTGGGGTAATAGGGATAATTATAAATCGTAGCCATCGTACCGATCTGATCGAAACCCTCGATCAACATACCCTCGTGATCCATATCGGTAAAGCCCATCGGACCGTGGATCTCCTCCATGCCTTGTTCGCGGGCCCATTTCTCAACAGCGCCAAAAAGGGCATCAACCACCTCGTCATCATCAATAAAATCAACGAAACCAAAGCGGGCACGTTTCTGTCCCCAAGCCTCGTTACTCGGGTGATTCACCATACCGGCGATACGGCCTACCACCTTCCCGTCCTTATAGGCAAGGAAGTAAATAGCGTCGCACACCTCGAACGCCGGATTTTTCTTCTTATCCAGCGTCATCATCTCTTCCTCTATTAAACCCGGTACGTGATAGGGATTACCCTTGTATAATTCGATATTGAACTTGACAAACTTCTTAAGCTCCTTCTTACTGGTAACTTCTCTTATCTCTACGCTCATCGGTAATTTTATTTAAGCGGCAAAGTTACATAAATAATCTTTTATCATGGCATTATAAAACAAATTTATACCTTTGTAAACTCAGATTCATAGCATACCATGAAAAAAATAGTTATTAAATTAATATTGGCATTTATCATGTTTGAAGGAACCTCTTGTATAAACGATCCTATTATAATCAGCCCCGATCTGGCGTTTCGGGCGGAAGCTACTACAGGGGAGGGATCGATTTGGCATCCCGATCGCAATACACTTTTCTGGGTAGATATTGAAGGAAAGACGTTATATGAGTATATACCGGACTTGCAAAACTGCCGTTCATGGCAGTTCGACCGCATGGTCTCTACCGTCGTACCGGAAACGGACAGTACGGTAGTCGTCGCTTTACAAAACGAGATCATACGTGTAAACCTAACGGATGGGAACACGACATCTATCGCCCCAATCCCGGACAATAACGGGAAGATTCGTTGCAACGATGGGAAATGCGACCCGTCCGGACGCTTATGGATCGGCACCATGGGATTTGGCGCGCCTAAAGGGGCTGCCAGCCTTTATTGTGTATGGGCAGACGGAACCGTCGAAACAAAGTTGACAAAAGTCACGATCTCCAATGGGATCGTATGGTCCGCCAACAAGAAATACATGTATTACAACGACACACCTACCCGTAAGATCATACGTTTCCGGTATGACGATAGCTCCGGTGACATATTGTACGATGGCGTAGCCGTAAATATACCCGAGGGCACCGGCTCCCCGGATGGAATGACGATAGATTGCAACGACAACCTTTGGGTGGCTCAATGGGGAGGTGGCGGTGTTTATTGTTACAATCCCTATACCGGCGATCTGTTGACAAAAATTGTCGTGCCGGCCCCCCACGTAGCGTCATGCGCTTTTGGAGGGGATAAGCTCGACACGCTTTATATAACGACCGCCCGTGCCGGATTAAGCAAGGAACAGCTTGAAGAATATCCACTAAGCGGTAGCGTATTCTGTTGCAAGCCCGGAGCGAAAGGGGTGCCGGCGAATTGTTTCCATTAAGAATCCGCAAGCTTAATAAATCTAATTAACACAATTGTCAACCAAATATCAATTTAAATTGTTTCCTTTGTAGACATGGCGTGCAAAAGACGAGGTGTGCCCCGTCTCCACAAAAACAAATGCAAATAATTATACAGAATGGCAAAGAATAGACCAGTAAAAAAAGATAACAATAAGGAGAAAAAAGGAAAAAAGGAAAAGGGTGTTGGTAAACGTATGAAAAAAGAAGCGATGATCCAAGCCATCATTTCCGTTTTCCAATCCGCTCCCAAGGAACCTTTCAACTATAAACAAATCAGCAAGATCATCGGAGTCGAGAACCAAGTGCAGAAATTGCAGGTGGTAGACATCCTGTATGACTTGTCCGCCGAGGATATCATCACCGAGATCGACCGTGGCCGTTACCGTCTCAACGGATTGCGAACCCTAGCCGCTGTCCCTTATACACCTCTGACGCTGCCGACGAATAGCGAGGTGTAGATCTTGGTCGGCGCCGGCTGCTTAAAAACACAATACACTACCTACTCCACACAACGTTAAAATATCATAGCACACCGATTCATACATACACA
>OJKQ01001385.1_pt1 | contig 10962 bp, 10 predicted proteins | sample 1596641 | NCBI WGS metagenome assembly OJKQ01 (sample SAMEA4350167, study PRJEB24818) | metagenome | biome: human; feature: gut; material: faeces | place: Denmark | collected 2013-09 | reverse complement strand
CGACACGCCGGTGGTGACCGATTACATGATCTGAGGCGGCCATGAGGTCGCGGAGAACGCCTTCTTCCTGCGCTACGGCGATCTGGACGCCGATGCCCACGCCCTGCAGGTCTGGCGCACCGAGGACCACGCCAACGACCAGACACTGTCCCGCGACGGGTTCACGCTGGGGCAGGACAGGCACTACGACATTGCCTGGTGCGGCCTTGGCCGCGGGGCAGACCCGGATGTGCTGACAGATGTCGAGGTCTGGCTGCCCGCGGGCACCTTCCTCTATGATGTGCTCTATTACACAACCGCCGACGGCGAGGAAGTGCGCAGAGAGGTCTACCCCGACAAGAACGGCTCCATGATCACGCTGGACGGCGAAATTCTCGCGGACAGCATCCGGCTGGCATCAAGGTAGGGGGCGGCGGTGAGGTGCCGGAGCCCCTCCGGGCATCGCTGACGCTCGCCCACCTCCCCTGTGAGGGGAGGCTTTCGCGGACGGCTCCGCCGTCCGAAACAAGGCTCCCCTTACAGGGGAGCTGGCCGAGCCCGCGAGGCCTGAGGGGCTCTGGCACTCCGCGAAGCCCTAAACCTTCCGGATTGCCACCCCGTAGGGGCCGGGCATGCCCGGCCCGCTGCCCTCCCGCAAAAGCCCGTCCATCTTCCCGCCGCGGGCCGCAGCTATGCGGCCCCTGCGTACTCTATCCATTCAAGGAGGTGCCGCCCTTGGCACAAAATAAATCCCGCCGCCTGCTGTGGGCGGTCTGCCTTGCGGCGCTGGCGGCATTTGCTGCGGCCATGGTCTGGCTGCACTACCGGCAGCTTTGCTCCCCCGGCGGCGGCAGCGACCCCTATACCTCCGACCTTGGTATGCACCTGGCCTTCGCGCAGCGCGGCATGGTCTACTCCACCGTGTCGCTGCTCATCGGCCCGGCGTATGCACTGGCCGGGCGCACCGGCATTGCCGTGCTGCTGGCGGCGTTCCATCTGGCCGCCGTCGCCGTGTTCGCCTGCGGCCTGCGCACTGCCCTGCCCGATGCCCCGCGCCCGGCGCGGCTGCTGGTCAGTCTGGTGGTCAACCTTGCCACGGCGGTCTGGATGCCCCGCGGCGGCTACTGGTACCAGGGCACTGTCGGCGGCACGATTTATCACAACACAACGTATATTATGCTCGCGCCTTTTGCACTGCTGGCGATGCTGGCCTTTTACCGTGTCTGGCCGACGATGCGCGATGACCTGGATCTGCGTGCCTACGCGGTCTACACGGTGCTGCTGACCGTGGCGACCAGCTTCAAGGCCAGCCTGATCTTTGCATTCGCCCCGGCGCTGCTCGTGCTGCTGATTGCCGATTTTGTGCGCACCCGCGCCAAAAATCTGAAAAATGAGATCATCATGGGGTGCAGCGTTTTCCCCGGTGTAGCGCTCTGCTTTATCCAGGCCAACGTCCTGTTTGCCGAGGAAGGCTCCGGCATACGCCTGATTTTCACCGTCCCGTTTGACCACCACCGTATGCTGTGGGGGCCGTTCAACGAGGCCGGTGTGCTGGGGCTGGCGCGGTCCTTCGTCTTTGTGGCGGCAGTGGGGCTGCTGCTGGGCCGCGCGGCGTGGCAGCGCTTCCGCTACCGGTTCAGCCTTTTCACCTTCGCCGTCTCGCTGGCCGAGGCGCTGCTGCTGGTCGAAAGCGGTGAGCGGCTCTATCACGCCAACCTCTGGTGGGGGCCGTTCATCTGCTTCTGGGTGTTCTGGCTCGAGTCCGTCAGCGTCTTTTTGCAGCAGACGCGCACCGGAGCCGTGCCCCGCTGGCGGCTGGCCGTCTGCGCCGCCGCGCTGGCGTGGCACATCGTCAGCGGTGTCTGTTTCTTAGTCATGCTTTTGCAGGGCGTAAGCTATAACGTGCCGATCCTGACGTATAATTTGTGGTAAAAAAATAAGCCGCAGTTGCAAAAACGCATCTGCGGCTTTTGTATGTTGTCAGCTTCAACCCGTAGGGGCGCATTCTATATGCGCCCGTGGCTGTGTGCGGCAATGAGTAACGCCCGCGGGCGGATATGGAATCCGCCCCTACGATGGAGGGGGCGATGCTCGTCATCGACCCGGCTAGGCAACGGCAGCGGCAGGCTGCCTGCGGGCGAGCACTGCTCGCCCCTACGATTTGCGCTTTCCTTCATGCCCGCCCGGCAGCGGCAGACTGCACACCAGCGCAATGCCCAGCGCTAGGGCCAGCGCGACCTTGAAGGTCTCGCCGCCTTTGCTGGCGAAAAGCTCCTGCTGGCCCTGCAAAAAGTAGTAGGCCGTGTAGTAGATGCCCGCGCCCGGCACAAGCGGAAAGATGCCCGGCAGCAGAAAAATCGTCACCGGGGCCTTGTGGCGGATGGCAAAGAACCGCGCGCAGCCGGTCAGCGGCAGCGTGGCGACCAGCGTCGCAATCGCCGGGCTTAACGCGAACAGCTCCACGCAGAAGATGTAGACCATCCAGCCCACCGCGCCGGTCAGGCCGCAGGCCAGGTAGTGCCGCCGCGGCATCTGGAATGTGATGCCAAAGCTGATCGTTGCAATAACGGCCACCACAAAATGGGCAAAATAATGTGTCCAGACCGGCATCACGCCACCCCCAATCCACGGGCCATGATCCAGCCCAGCACCACGCCGCCCGCAATGCTGCCCGCGATCAGCAGGGCATCCAGCAGGCGGATGGAGCCGGACAGGTAGTCGCCGTTCAGAATATCCCGCACGCCCATCGTCAGGGCAACGCCGGGGGTCAGCACCATCAGCGCGCCGATGATCGCCGCGTTGGCGTTGACGGCGGGCACGACGGTCTGCACCGCAATGGCCCAGATCGTGCCGCAAAACGCCGCCACAATGTCGGTGAATATCCGGTTGATGCCGTGCCGCGCAAACTGCTGGCAGACGAGCGCCTCCAGCAAGCCCGCCACCGCGGCCACCGGCATGTCTGCCAGCGTGCCGCCGAACAGGTACGCGAACCCCGCTGCCCCGACAACGCAGGCCAGAATTTCCAGCTGCGGTGTGCTGCGCGGCAGCGTACGGGCCGTGTTCAGCCGGGCTTCGGCCTCGACGACGCCCAGCCTGCCGGCGGCCAGCTCACGGGAAAGCTCGTTCACGGCCTCGACGCGGCCCAGATGGACCGACACGGTGGGCACGTGCCGCACCAGCGAGACGGCATCCCGCCCCGGCAGGTGCGCCGACGCAAAGATGCCGTTGGTCAGAACATAGACATGGAAGTCCCGCACACCGAGGCTGGCGGCCATGATCTCCATGGTCTGCTGCGCGCGGAACACCTCGCCGCCGTTTTCCAGCAGGGTCTGGCCCGCGTCCATGACCAGCTCCAGCGCACGGTCAAACAGTGCATCAGCCACGGATATTCTCCCGCACAGCGTTGAATTCCGGGTAATGGGCGTACAGATGCTGCGCGATGGCCTCCATGAGCAGGTAGTCATGCTCGGAGTCGATGTCGATGATGCCGGTGTCCATCATAACGCTGACGCCGAACTTGGAGTGCCACAAAATCGGGTCGGGGTTGTCCACAAGGAACGCGCGGCGGATGACGTAAATCGACGCATTGACGTCGTATACCTCGGGTGCCTGCTGACGGCCCGTGAACTGGCTCTCGATGACCATCTCGGCGTGGTCGCCCACGATCTTGAACATATTGAACCACGGATTGCGGCGGGCCTCGCAGACGCTGAAAATAATTTGCAGGTCCTCGCGCTGCTGCGCTTTGGCAAAGGCGTTCTCGATGTCCTGCTCGGTGCGCAGGGGGCTGGTGATGTCCAGATCGATCATAGCATCGTACTGTTTGCCGGTGTGGGCCTCCATGCGGGCAAAGCTGTCCTTGTAGACCTCGACCTTCGGCACGCGGTCCCCGCCCAGCTCGGCCCCGCGGGGCAGGTAGATGACCTCCGGGTACTCGGCAGCCACCAGTCTGGCCAGGTCCTCGCTGTCGGTGTTCAGCGCAACGTCGATTTCCAGCTCCGGGTGCTTTTTAATGAACAGCTCCGCGGCGCTCAGCGAGTAATACACCAGCGGTTTGCCGCAGAAATTTTTCAGGTTCTTGTTTTTAAAGCCCTTGCTGCCGGCACGGCCGCAAATTGTAATGAGCAGTCTTTTCATTGTACGTTCTCCCCCAAGGTAAGTTTCAGCACGTTCAGTGCCAGCGCGGGCGGGTTGCAGCTCTCGCCGCTGCCCGTCAGTGCGTAGTCCACAAAATATTCCATCTCCCGCTCATAGCGGCGGTTGACGTCCTCCTCATAGTGCTGCACGGTGCCGTCCGGCAGGGTCAGCGTGCCCGCGCCAAAGTCGGCCAGATAGCTGCCGTCATGGCAGAAAAGCTCGATGCTGCGCCGGTATCCGCGGCCAAAGTAATCGAGATGCACCTCGGCCAGCAATGTGGGGTATCTGGCGATATACACCGACAAATCGTCGGAGTCGATTTCGAGGTCGGAGTAGGTGCCCTTGAAATTGTACAGCTGCTCCGGCACGCCGAACAGCTCGACGAGGTAGTCCCATTCGTGGATGAGGTCAATCGTCACGCCGCCGCCCATCGCCTTGTGGGCGCTGTAGACCGTGCGGTAGTCCACGCCGGGCCGCCAGTCGGGCAGATAGCTTGAGCAGATGACCCGCGCGCAGTAGGGGTGCAGACCGGGCAGCCGGTCCTTGAGCGCCAGCATGACGCCGCACCACCGCATGGGCGCGGCCACATAGGCCTTTTGCCCCGCGGGCAGGCAGTCGGCCAAATCCAGTCCGGTCTGGTCGGCGGAAAAAATCGGCTTTTCGATGAAAAGTGCCCCGCCGCGGCCCCTGACCCGGGTCAGAGCGTCGGCGTGCAGGCTTGTGGGGTTCGTGATGAACACCATGTCATAGTGTGCGGGCGCGTCGGCCAAATCGGTGTACTGGGCGTGCAGCAGCGCGGCCACGCCGTCCCGCAGCGGGCGGGACAGGTCGCTGCGCAGCGCGTCGGCCTGTAAAGTCCAGCCCCGGTCCGCACAGAGGTTGGTCAGATTTTTTAAATGGCGCGTCCCGATGGAGCCCAGCCCCACGAACAGCGCGGTGATGGTACGCATAGGAGATCCCCTTTGCTTTGATTTAGATGCAATGTAGGGGCCGGGCATGCCCGGCCCTCAGCCTTGCCCATAGCAGGGCGGTATATTTTACGTTGCGGGCCGGACATGTCCGGCCCCTACAGGGTTACGCTTTTTCGATCCTGTCCATCAGCTCAATTGCCTTCAGGTCCTTTTCAAAGCTCCACTTTGGCTGCTCGTCGCCCTTCAGCACGCCAAAAAAGTTCGTCAGCTCGTCCACATAGGCGTTTTCTACAACGTTGTCGCTGTAGCGGCTGTCGTGCTCAAAGCTGGCGTAGGTGTTGACAAACCGCTTGTCGCCGTCCTTGAACTCGTACAGCGCCTTGGGGTTGCCCTCCCAGAACAGGTGGATGCCGTCCCCGAAGCACTCAAAGCTGCGCACGGCCTTGCGGCTGACGACGTCGGCGGCCAGCACGCCCTGCACGCCGCCCTTGTGGCGCAGCAGCAGCGTCACGCAGTCGGGATAGGGGAGCCCTAAGTCGCTGATCGTGTCCTTCTGCACGGTCACGCTCTCCACGTCGCCGAAGGCGTCCAGCAGCCACGGCAGGTCGATGCCGAAGATCTCGCGCACGCCGCCGGTGCGGGCGTTGCCGACGAAGAAGTTTTTATAATTCTCCCACGGGTGCCAGTCGGGCAGATACTGCCCGATGTGGTAGATGTAGTGTACAGGCTTGCCAAATTCCGCGACCTGCTGTTTAATATACTGTGTCTCGCGGCGGTACAGCATCGTGGAGGACAAAAACAGCGGCAGTTTTTTGGCCGCAGCCTTGGCCATATTCTCCCGGTAGCCGTCACTGACCAGATTCAGCTCGGTAAAGACGGGCAGGTCGTGGTCCAGCAGCTCGCCGATGACCGCCGCGTGGGCCAGCGGCGCGGTGCAGACCAGCGCGGCGTCGGGGTGCTCGGCGGCGACGGCCTCGCCGATGGTGGCATAGGCTGCGTCCGCCAGACCCAGCCGGAGGGCCTCGTCGCGGCGGCCCTCGGCGGTGTCCACGCCGACGATCTGAATAGCCGCGTCAATGCCTTTGGTCAGCCGGGCGCGGCGTTTGCCCATGCTGCCTAAACCGACGATGAGAAGTTTCATACCAAAACGCTCCTTTGCGGGTCAAATTCCGGCACAGGGCCGTCATAAAAGATTTTAGGTCTTGCAAAATCAAATTTTGCCAGCACAGCGCAGATTTTTTCGCTGGTCTCGCCGCCGTTATACGGGCTGACGGCGCCGGCCGCCACGGGGGCAAACGCCGGGGACAGCGCCCTGCGCAGTGCGGCCTCGATGGCCGGCTCGTCGGCGTCGCAGCAGAGCACGTTCGCGCAGATGGCGCGCCCGGCCTGCCGTCTGCCGATGTTGACCGTCGGCACCTTAAAGGTGGGCGTCTCGACGACACCGGACGACGAGTTGCCCGCCACGAGCGCCGCGCAGGCCATGGCGGAGAGGTAGCGCCGCAGACCGAGGCTCTGCACAAATCCGGCGCGGTCCGGGTGGGCGGCGGCGAACGTCTGCATCATGGCGGTGCAGACCTGCCCGCCCGCGTCGGCGTTCGACCCGGTGATGAGCCAGAACACGCCGTCCACGGCGGCCATAGCGTCACACAGCGCCTGCACCTGCACAGCGGGGGAGCCTGCGTCGGGGGCGGTCTCGGGGTGGTAGGTCACGAGCGCGAAGGGCTGCATGAGGTCAAACCCAGTCGATTTGCACAATTTCTCACGGCTCATTTTGGGCAGAGTGCGGATGTTTTCATCCCCCAGCCCGCCGACGCAGAACACGGTGTCGGGCGCTTCGCCCATCCGCACAAGCCGCGCAGCGCTGTCGGCGCAGGACGGAAAGTGTACCGCCGCCATTTTGCTGATGCAGTGGCGGTAGTATTCGTCCGCCGCGCCCAAGGTCACGTCGCCGCCCGAGATATGGGCAATCGGGATATGCCGCGCCGCTGCCGCAGCGGCCACGGCGAAGATCTCAAACCGGTCCCCCAGCAGCAGCACGGCGTCCGGGCGGTGGGCGGCAAAGTGGTTGTCGAAAATTTCCATCGTGCGTGCGATGGTTTTAGCGACAGGCTCATCGGCGTTGTCGGTGAAAATCGGCAGTCTTGCCGCGATGGGCAGGCCGTCGGCTTCGATTTCATGCACGGTCTCGCCCAGACGCGGGCAGAGATGCGCCCCGGTCACGACGAGCTGCAAGTCCAGCACATCGGACGCCGCGATTTTCTGCACCACCGGGCGCAGCAGGCCATATTCCGCCCGCGTGGCGGTAACGACGGTGATGGTACGCATGGTTATGCTTCTCGCTTTCTTTTTTAACGGCAGTCTCCCGGAAGGTCGCTTTCTTTTGGCAGCAAAAGAAAGCTCGCAAAGAAAACTGCCGCTGTTTCGACGCAGCGGACCCGCGACTTAGGGGCTGCACGCCCCTTGGATTCCCAAAGCGGAGGTCGCAGAGTGCGCGGGCTACGCGAACGCAGTATTACTGTTCGCGCTTAACGCCCGCGCCCTCTGCTCCGTTTTAAAATTCGGGCGTTCCCCCGAACCCCCGCAGGGGTGAGGTAGAGGCCCCCTTGTCAAAGGGGGCTGGCCGCGTTAGAGGACTGGGGGATTCCGACGGGCCTTGCGTGGCTGCCCATTCCCGGTCAACCACCCGCCAACTTGGAAGGGGCGGGCTGCCGCCCTCCCTTGCCCCTCTCGTGCACGACGATTCACGGCAGTCCGTAGGGGCCGGGCATGCCCGGCCCGCAACCTTGTTATGCCCGCCGTCAACGGGCTGAACCCTTCCGGCCTGCTTCGCGGCCACCTCCCCTGATGGGGAGGCTTCTCTCGCGGGCTTCGCCCGCGCAAAAGGCTCCTCTTTTAGGGGTGACTCCCCGCTGCGCGGGGAGATGTCGCGGAGCGACAGAGGGGTCCGGGCCCGAAGGGCTGGCCGAGCTTGCGAGGCCTGAAGGGTCCCGACGGGCCTTGCGTGGCCGCCCATCAACGGGCAGCCACCCACTACTCCCGCGGCGGCCTGGGGGCAGGCCGCCCTACGTACCCCTTTTAAATTGGTTTGCAGGGAGGGGTCTTGACCCCTCCGCGGGGCGTCGGGGACGCCGCCCCCTACAGCCTTTACCACTACCCGTTTGCCTGTTGTAGGGGGGTTATCCCTCCCGGCAAGGCGTTCCTCACACCTCGATCTTCTCATCCTCGGCAAAATCGCGTTTCGCGGTCTGGCCTAAAATCTCATGCCAGCGCATGGGCGAAATCCCATCCCCCGGGCGCTTCGTTGTCAGATTTTCCTCGGTGAAAACCTCACCCGCCTTGATTTCCCGGGCGGCCACAATGCTCTTGCGGGCAATGGCCTTGTTGGGGGCTTCGCTGGCGGTCAGGTGCTTGTGGCCGTCGCCGAGGGCGGCTTCTGCGTGGCGCACGGCCAGCACCATCGCCGCAAACTCGGCGGGGTCCAGGCTGGCCTTCTGGTCGGGACCGGGCAGGGATTTGTCCAGCGTAAAGTGCTTTTCAATGACCTGCGCGCCCAAAACCGTCGCGGCTACGTCGCATTCCCAGCCGGGCGTATGGTCGGACAGCCCCACCGGCAGACCAAACTGGTCGTACAGCTCGATCATGGCGGTCAGGTTTGCGTCCTCGTAGGGCGTCGGGTACTGCGTGTTGCAGTGCAAAATCGTCACCTCGGGGCAGCCGCCGTCATCCAGCACGCCCAGTGCGTCGGTGATCTCGTCCAGCGTGCTCATGCCCGTGGAGAGCAGCACCGGCGTTTTCTGCGCGGCCATGGCCTCGAGATACGGCAGGTTCGTGATCTCACCGGAGGGGATTTTTAAAAGCGGCAGACCCAGCGTGCCCAGGAACTTCACGCTCGGCACGTCAAACGGCGCGCTTAAATACTGGATGCCGATGGAATCGCAGTATTCCTTTAATTCTTTGTGCGCCTCAAACGAGAAATGCAGCTTGCGGATCATCTCCAGCTGGCTCTCGGCGGCATCGGTGGTCTGCTTCTGGTACTCGGCCTTCTCGGCAAATTTGCTGACCACCAGCTCGGGCACGGCGGTCTGATATTTTACAATGTCCGCGCCGCATTCTTTAGCAACGCGGGCCATCTCCTTGGCCATTTCCAGACTGCCGTTGTGGTTGACCCCGGCCTCGGCTATGATCGTTACAGGCATAGGTAAAAACCTCCGGTTTTTATAGTGAGGAGCGAGAAGTTAGGAGTGAGGAGTTTTTGGCTTCAGCTGAAAGCTCCGTTTTATGTGTCACTCCTCATTCCTCACTCCTAATTCCTCACTGGTTTACTGCTGATTCTCCAGCTTTCTTCTCATCTTCTCCAGCTCCTCCAGCTGGCCCATGTCCATCCAGCTGCTCTCGCTGATGGGATAGACGCCGACCTTCTCCCCGGCCCGGCGGTAGCGCTCGATCACATCGGGGAAACCGATCTTCTCGCCGTCGCGCATTTCCTCCACGACGCGCGGCTCCACCACGTAGACGCCGGTGTTCGTCAAAAAGTCCAGCTCGGGCTTTTCGCGCATGGCGGCAATGCTGCCGTTCTCGCCCAACTCCACCACGCCGTAGGGCACGGTGTAGTGCTTGAACGCGCAGATCATCGTGACCAGGTTGCCGTGGGATTTATGGTACTCATAAATGTCGCCGAAGTCTACATCCAAAAGCGTGTCACAGTTTGTAAAAAAGAACGGTGCTTTGATTTTTCCTTTCAGCAGGCAGAGCCCGCCGCCGGTGCCCATGAACACTTCCTCGTCGGCAAAGTCCACGTTATAGTTCTTTTCCAGCTCATTGAAATAGGACTTGATCATGCCCTTTTTGTAGTTCACGATCATCGTGAAATTGTGGCAGCCGAAGTCCCGGAACCGGTCCATGATCAGCTCGGCAATGGGCTGCTCGCCCACGGGGATCAGCGGCTTGGGCAGAATTTTTGTGTACGGGTACAGCCGCGTGCCCAGCCCGCCCGCCATCATCACAACGGGAATATCGACCTGCTTGCGGTTGTCCAAATCCAGGCCGTGGGCAAAGATGATGTCGGTGATGATGCCGCGCTTGTTCAGGACCGGCAGCGCGTCGATGCAATGCTCCTGCAAAATGCTGCGGGCCTTGCCGCGCTCGGACACCGAGACGCTCAGCGGATGATAGTTGGCCGCGTGGTCCACGGTCTGGTCCGGTGTGCCGCCGCGCAGGAAAAACTTGCGGATGTCACCGTCGGTGATGACGGCCTTCAGATGTCCCTCCGGTGCAATGAACAGGATGCGCTGGCCGGTCTCGTCCAGCTTGCGCAGCGTTTCCAGCACCGTGGCGGTGGGCGCAATAAAAAGCTCTTCTACTTTTATCAAGGGTGGTCCCCCTTTGCAATTACTTGGCCCCCTCTGCGAGGGGGCTCCCGCCGCAGCGGGTGGGGGAGAGAGCCTTACGGCTATCCGAAATATTTCGGGCAATGGCAAGGTTCTCTCCCTCCGGCCCTGCGGGGCCACTGCTCTCCCTCTGGCCTAACGGCCACCTCCCCCGTACCGGGGGAGTCTGTCTCGCAGAGGGAGGCAAGGGCACTTACAGCCCCAGCACCGCTTCGATCACGCGGTCACAGTCCTCAAAGGACAGGTTCGTGGAGCAGGGCAGGTTGACAATGTACTTGCGGTAGTCCAGCGCCTTGTCCAGACCGTAAGCCTCGTTGCGGGGGTAGTCGGCCTGCTCATGGATGAGCGCCCACACCGGGCGGGTCTGGATGTGCTGCGCCTGCAGCTTCTCAATCACAGTGTCGCGGTCCAGCCCGGAATCCTTCAGATACAGGCTGAAGAACCAGCGGTTGGAGCGGCACTCCGCCTCGCGGAAGGGCAGGATGCGCAGCCCCTTCACGCCGTCCAGCGCGGCCACATAGCGGTCATACAGCGCCTTTTTGTGGGCG
>OJKQ01001371.1_pt1 | contig 11083 bp, 8 predicted proteins | sample 1596641 | NCBI WGS metagenome assembly OJKQ01 (sample SAMEA4350167, study PRJEB24818) | metagenome | biome: human; feature: gut; material: faeces | place: Denmark | collected 2013-09 | reverse complement strand
GTGGCACACTGAAATGTAGATTGTCTATAAGGAGTATTGCGCACGAAACTCATGGTCCTGGACGGCAACAGCCTGGCCAACCGCGCGTTGTTCGGCATCAAGCTGCTGACGACGAAGGATGGCCGCTACACCAACGCCATCTACGGCTTCCAAAATATACTGCTCAACCTGCTGGCGGCGCACAAGCCCGACGCCGTCGCCATCGCGTGGGATGAGCGCGCGCCGACGTTCCGCCACACCGCCTACGACGGCTACAAGGCCACCCGCCACGGCATGCCCGAGGAGCTGGCCCAGCAAATGCCGGTTTTGAAGGAGCTGCTGACCGACCTTGGCTTCGTGCAGGTCAGCAAGGCCGGCTGGGAGGCCGACGATATTCTCGGCACGCTGGCCGCAGCGTGCGAGGCCGCGGGCGGCACGACGCTGCTGGCTACCGGTGACCGCGACAGCCTGCAGCTTGTGGACGATGCAACCACCGTGTTGCTGGCGACCAACAAAGAGACCATCCCCATGGACCCCGCCGCCATCCGCGAGAAGTACGGCATCGAGCCGCCGCAGCTCATCGACGTCAAGAGCCTGATGGGTGATGCGTCGGACAACATCCCCGGCGTGCCCGGCATCGGCGAAAAAACCGCGCTGGCGCTGATTTCAAAGTTCGGCAGTTTGCAAGGCGTCTATGACAACATCGACGACAAGGCCGTCAAGCCGGGGCAGCGCGCCAAGCTGACCGCCAACCGCGACAAGGCCGACCTGTCCTATATGCTGGGCACGATCCGCAAGGACGCACCCATCGAGACCGCCCCTGCCGCCTACCTGCGCCAGCCCGGTGACCCTGCTGCCGCCGCGCAGCTGCTGGCCGCGCTGGAAATGCACAAGCTGGTGGACCGCTGGGGCCTGAACGGCGGCACCGCGCCCGCCCCATCCGAGAATGCCGCACCGCTCGAGACCGTCGAGCCGTCCCCCCTGCCGCTGCTGCTGGAGGGCCGCTCCTACGCCGCCCGGAATGCCGACGGCGATTGGTACCTTGTGCAGGGGCAGGACGTCTACCTGCCCGACACGGACCGGCTGGCCGCGATTCTGGACAGCGGCGCCGAGCTTTGGGCGTTCGACGCAAAGCCGCTCTACCGCCTGGCGCTGGAGCACGGCGGCATCGGCAGTGCGCTGCGCTTTGACGGCAAGCTGGCCGCGTATCTTTTAAACCCGTCGGCCAGCGGCTATGAGGTACACTCCCTGGCCGCCGAGTACGGCGTACACGCCGCCTTTGCCTGTGAGGCCGCGCCCGATGCGGGCGTGCTGGCGGGCCTGTGCGACACGCTGGCCGCCGCGCTGGACGAGAGCGGCCAGCGCAAGCTGCTGGACGAGATGGAGCTGCCGCTGGCCCGGGTGCTGGCCGACATGGAGCGCATCGGCTTTGCGATTGACGCCGACGGCATCCGCGCGTTCGGCGACAGCCTGCGCAGCGAGCTGGACGGGATCTTAAACAATATTTATACAACCGTCGGTTATTCGTTCAACGTAAACAGTCCGAAGCAGCTGGGCGAGGCGCTGTTTGACAAGCTGGGCCTGCCGCCGCGCAAGAAAAACGCCCGCGGCTACTCCACCGACGCCGAGACACTGGAAAGCCTGCGCCCCTACAATCAGGTCATTGACGAGATCCTGAAATACCGCACCTACGCCAAGCTGCTGTCCACCTACGTGGACGGCCTGCTGAACGCCGAGGCCGCGGACGGACGGGTCCACTCGACCTTCATCCAGACCGAGGCGCGCACCGGGCGCATCTCCTCCACCGAGCCGAACCTGCAGAACATTCCCATCCGCACCGAGCTGGGCAGCCGCCTGCGCGGCTACTTTGTGGCGGGCGAGGGCGAGACGCTCGTGGACGCCGACTACTCGCAGATCGAGCTGCGCATTCTGGCGCACATCACAGGCGACGAGCACATGCAGCAGGCGTTTTTGAACGGTGCGGACATCCACCGCTCCACCGCCGCCAAAATCTACCACATCCCCGAGAGCGAGGTCACGCCGCAGCTGCGTTCGGCCAGCAAGGCCATCAACTTCGGCATCATGTACGGCAAGGGCGCGTACTCCCTGAGCAAGGATCTGGGCATCCCGGTCAAGGAGGCGGACACTTTCTTAAAGACCTACCTCGACACCTTCCCGAAAGTGGACGGGTATATGAAGGACTGCATCGCCCACGCGAAGGACAAGGGCTACGTCGAGACGCTGTTTGGCCGCCGCCGCGCCCTGCCGGAGCTGGCCAGCTCGAACTTTCAGGTGCGCGCCAGCGGCGAGCGGATGGCCCGCAACACGCCGATCCAGGGCACTGCGGCGGACATCATTAAACTGGCCATGGTCCACGTCTGGCAGCGCCTGCGGGACGAGAAATTGCAGGCGCGTCTGCTTTTGCAGGTACACGATGAGCTGATCGTCGAAGCGCCCGAGGAAGAAATCGACGAAGTCAAGCGCATTTTGAAGGAAGAAATGGAAAACGTCGTGCATTACAGCGTTCCCCTGACGACGGAGGTCGGCGTGGGAAAGACGTGGCTGGAGGCACACTAAAACGGGGCACAGCCTGACGGCTGCCGCACTTTTCCGGGAAAATAGCAAGTAAGAAAACGTTGCGGGCCGGGCATGCCCGGCCCCTACATCGAGGTTTTGTTATGTATGTTTTAGGTATCGAGTCCACCTGCGACGAAACCGCGGCGGCGATTGTGGAGGATGGGCGGAAGGTCATCTCCAACGTCATCTCCACCAGCGTCAAAGAGCAGGCGCTCTACGGCGGCGTTGTGCCGGAGATCGCCAGCCGCCGCCATGCGGAGTATATCAGCGCCACCGTTGACAAGGCGCTGGCCGACGCCGGCATGACGATGGCCGACGTGGACGCCGTGGCCGTGACGTTTGCGCCGGGGCTCATCGGCGCGGTGCTGGTGGGCGTCAACTTTGCCAAGGGGCTGGCCTACGCGGCGGGCAAACCGCTTGTGCCGGTGCACCACCTGCGCGGGCACATTGCGGCCAACTATTTAACGCATCAGGATCTGAAGCCGCCGTTTCTGTGCCTCGTCGCCAGCGGCGGGCACAGCCACATTGTACTGGTCGAGGACTGGTGCCGCCATAAAATCTTAGGCCGCCCCGTGGACGACGCCGCGGGCGAGGCCTACGACAAGGTCGCCCGCACGCCGGGTCTGCCCTACCCCGGCGGCCCCAGTGTGGCCGCGGCGGCGCGGGACGGCAACCCCAAGGCGTACAAGCTGCCCGTGCCCCATGTGGACGGCAAGTACAACGTGAGCTTCAGCGGCCTGAAAACCGCCGTCATCAACGAGGTCCACAACGCCGAGCAGAAGGGCCAGGCCGTGAACGTGGCCGACATGGCCGCGAGCTTTCAGGAGCGCATCGACCAGATCCTGGCCAAAAAGCTGCTGGCCGCGGCGGCGGACACAAACGCCAGGCAGGTCGTGCTGGCCGGCGGCGTCGCCGCCAATGGCCGTCTGCGCCAGCTGGTCAACGACGGCGCGCAGAAGCTCGGCGCAAAGATCTTTTTGCCCGAGCTGAAATACTGCGGCGACAACGGCGCGATGATCGCCGCGCAGGGGTATTACGAGTTTCAGTACGGCAATGTAGCCGATTGGAGCCTGAACGGCCTGCCGACGCTGCCGATTGATTACCGGTAATTTTCAACAAAGCAACCGCCGCACGGTGTAAAACGTGCGGCGGTTGCTTTGTTACTCTCGCTTTCTTCTGGGCAGCCACGGCATGTGGCGCTGAATCTTGCGGGCAGCTTTTAACATAAATTCGTTGTATTTTTCCACTTTCGGGGAAAGTTGCGTTTTAGGCGGGTCACGCTTAAACGCATCTACGTCAAAATACTCCTCTTTGGGACGGATATAGATATAGCAAGGTTTCACCGTATCCCATCCCGGGAAAAAGCAAAAGCTCGCGTCCAACAGGCGGTAATGCGGATGGGTAAACGCATACCAGTTGATGTGAGACTCATCGTGCCACAGTGCAATGATGCCCCTGTCTTTGTCCTGCCGGATACGCTTTTGCAGTGTGTGGCAAAATTTCAGATAGGCGTCCCGGTCACCACCGTTGATGCCGCCGCAGACATAATCACGCCCCAGTCCCATCGGAATGTACGCCTTGCAGCGTGGATTGCGGTCATAGGTAAACTCATAGTTATACCGCCAGTAAAATGCCGGGTGCAGCACAAATACCATATGTTCATGCTTCTTCGGGCGCGGCAACAACATTTCCTCTGTGATTGGCTGTTTGAACTCACAGTTGGCGTTGAAAAAGTAAATGTAATCGAACGCTTTGAGCTGCTCCTCGGCTTTCAGGAAAATTTCAAACCGCAGCAATGTCGTGTACGGCCAAGGCATGGGTTCCTGAAAAATCCGGTGGATGCGCGGGTTGTCTTCCTCCTCCGCCAGATGGTCGACATCGGTAAATACGAAATACTCGACCTCACAGCTTTTCAGCAAATACTTTTCGGCGCTTTCGAGAAATCCCGGCCACAGACGCACGTATTTTCCCGTTGCAATGTACAGTACAGCGACCTTTTTCATTCGGCATTCTCCTTGCACAGCACGGCCTCCGGCAGACGGATGCTGCCCCAGTCCTTCGCGTTCCACTCAAGATGTCCGCTTGTGAAGGTGTCCACCATACGGAACTGAATGCCCGGCACCCAGTCCTCGACCGTGTGCGCGCCACCCTCGCCCGCTGTGAACAGCGTGAAATAGTTGCTGTACTTGCCTGGCGAGAGCACGCTCAAATCGTACTGCGCTGTGAACTCACTATCACCCTCATGCAGATTCAAATCATACAGACAGGACGTTGCCAACGGATTTCCCACCTCGTCACGCACCTCAAGCCGCAGTCCAACACGTTCCACCGATTCCTGCGCCTTGATAACGCAGTGTATCCGCACAGGCTGGGTACGTTCAATGGCCTCGACGGACGGCACCAATACCCGCACGCTCTGCAGACGTAGATTGTCACGTTTAAACCAGTTATCGCGCTTGAAATCGGAATAATCAACAAAATCAGCAGCCTGCGACTTGGTGGAGAGGTACAGCGCGATGCCCTCGTCCACGTCGCCGTCGAAGATGACCTTGCCCTTGTCCAGCACAATGCAGCGGTCACACAGGTCGCGGATCGTCGCCATGTTGTGGCTGACGTAGAGCACGGTCTTGCCGTCGCGCCGGGCAGCCTGGCGCATCTTGGTCAGGCACTTTTTCTGGAACTTCATGTCACCGACGGCGAGGACCTCGTCCATGATCATAATTTCGCTGTCCAGATGGGCGGCAACGGAGAATGCCAATTTCACGAACATGCCGCTGGAATAGCGCTTGACCGGCGTGTCGATAAAGTCGCCGACCTCGGAGAACTCAATAATTTCCGCCATCTTGGCGTCAATTTCGGCGCGGGTCATACCTAAAATCGCGCCGTTCAGGTAGACGTTTTCCCGGCCCGTCATCTCGGGGTGGAAGCCGGTGCCGACCTCGAGCATCGAGGCGACGCGGCCATACAGGTCAATATCGCCGGAGGTGGGGGCTGTGACGTGGGTCAGCAGCTTTAACAGCGTGGACTTGCCCGCGCCGTTCGAGCCGATGATGCCGACGGCCTCGCCCTTGTTGACCGTGAAGCTGACGCCGTTCAGCGCCATAAACGTCGTGCCGATCAGGCGCTGGTCGGTGCCAATGAGGGTGTTCGGGTCCTCCTTGCCGCGCTTGCGGGCCCACCAGCTTTGCAGGTCGCCGCGCAGCGTGCCGCCGCCGATCTGCCCCAAGCGGTACTGCTTTTTCACGTTCTCGACGCGAATCATCAACGAATTTTCACGCATACTCGCGCCCCCTTACACCGTATCGACGAAGGTCTTTTCGACCTTGCTGAAAAGCGACAGTCCCAGCGCCAGCAGCGCAACGGTCCAGATCAGCGACGACGCCCACATGACGCCCGTGACCTGCCCGGTGCCGAAGAAGATATAGCGGAAGCTCTCCATCGGTGTGGTCATCGGGTTGATGACCATGACGGCGCGCAGGACGGGGTGGGTGATCATCGACAGCGGGTAGACGACGGGCGAGCCGTACATCCACAGCTGGACGCCGAAGGTCACAACGACCATCAGATCGCGGTAGCGGGTCGTCAGGCTGGACACAATGATGCCGCAGCCAAGGCCCAGCAGGCCGACCTGCAGCACCAGCGGCACGCACAGCAGCAGCATGCCCCAGTGCGGGCTGACCTCGCCTTTGGCAAGGTAGACAAGCAGCAGGATGAAAAACAGTGCAAACTGCACAAGAAAGTTGATAAGGCCGGAGATCACCGTCGAAATCGGCATCGCCAGCCGCGGGAAATACACCTTGCTGAAGATGTTGGAGTTCGTCGTGAACGTGCCCGACACCTTGTTGATGCAGGACGAGAAGAAGCCCCACAGCGCCGTGCCGGCCAGATAGAACAGAATCTGCGGCACGCCGTCGGTGGACAGCTGGGCAATCGTGCCGAACATGACGCAGTACATGGCCGTGGACATGAGCGGGTTGATCAAGATCCACGCCGGGCCCAGCACCGTCTGCTTGTACATGACGTTGAAATCGCGCTTAACAAAGAGCCAGATCAGGTCCTTGTAGCGCCACAGCTCGCGCAGGTCGACACGGCTCCAGCCCTGGGCCGGGCCGTAGTGGACATGGTAGTTTTGCAGTTGCATTTTTTCCATGCGTGGAACTCCTTAGGTTTTGTGTTTCAAAAAGGCTTGGTAGGCGGGCAGACCGATGCGCAGCAGCGCGGCGCGCAGACGCATCGAGCGCTGCCCCGTGGCCGCGGCCAGCGCGGTGTAGCTGTCGGCACAGGCGCGGCAGGCGGCGCGGTAGCGGGTCTGTTGGGCGGGTGTGGACAGGTCAAAGCACTGCTTTTCGGCAAGGTTCTGTATGGCGTCGTTCAGCAGCCCCTCGGCCCGCAGGGCATCGCCCTTTTGGGTAAAGTAGGCGCACCAGTCCAGCAGGTACTCGGGCCGGTCCAGATAGGTGCGGCTCGACCCCTGCGCCATGATGCTGCCGCTGCGCTGCACGTAGCGGTAGCCGGGCGCGGCCAGGCAGGCAATGGTTTTGCACTGTGCCAGCAGGTGGGGCAGCAAGAACTGATCCTCATACCGTTTGCCCGGGGCATAGCGCAGGTGTTGGAACAGGCTGCGGCGGTAGAGCTTATTCCACGCCACAACGTAGTAAATCCTCGTTTCCGCCAGGGCAAAGCAGCGCTGCCAGACGCCGTCCTCGTCGAGGATCTCATCCGTAAAGCCGCTGAAATCCGGCTGCGGCAGCGGGCGGTTCTCTTCATCGACGTAGGTCAGGTTGAAGATGACCAGATCGGCGTCCTGCTGCCGTTGGGCGTCCACCGCGCGGCGGACGGCGTCGGGTTCTAATAAGTCGTCGCTGTCAACGAACAGCAAAAACTCGCCCTTGGCGGCGTCGATGCCGGAGTTGCGCGCGGCGGACAGACCGCCGTTTTCCCGGTGGATGACCTTGATGCGCGGGTCCTTTTCTGCCCAGGCATCGCAGAGCGCCGGGCAGCGGTCCGGGCTGCCGTCGTCGACGAGGAGTATCTCCAAGTCCGCATAGCTCTGCCGCACAACGCTCTCCACACAGGCGTCGAGATAGCGCTCGACCTTATAGACCGGGATAATAACGGTGACGGTGGGCATGAGAATGCTCCTTTTGTTGGCGGTTTTGTAGGGGAGGGGTTCGGGCGCAGCGAGGGCCGGAGGGGCTCTGCCCGTCACCCCCGCGCTCTCACATACATGGCAAACACGCCCAGCCCCGCCCTCAGTGCGGCGGCCCGCAGTTTCATCGACGCGCTCCCCTTTTGGGCGGCCAGCGCATCGTACACGCGGCAAAGCTCATGTTTTGTCTCGGCAAATTCCGCGCGGTGGCCGGGCTTGGTCAAATCGTAGGCGCGCTTGTTGTCGTGTAAAAACAGCGCGGCATCGGTCAGCGCACCCTCGGCGCGGTCATACCAGCCGTTGCGCAAAAAGTATTCGGCGCGGTGGATGTCGCCTTTCGTCATGGCCAGGCGCACCTCATGGCGCGCACCGTCGGTGATGCTGCCCGCGTGGCGCAGCACATAATAACCCGTAAAGGCCATGCAGTAAACAGCGCTGCAATGTGCAATTAAATCCGGCAGCACGTAGTAATCCTCGTGCAGCAGGCCCACGGGGTAGCGCACGCCGTCAAAAAGCCTTGCGGCGTAGAGGCGGTGGGCCGTGCCGGTGAACTGGTTGATCCACGGCGTATGGAAGGCGTCCCAGAACGCATCTACGTCCAGCAACGTGTCCTTCGTGAACTGCTCGTCGGCGGGCAGCGGGTGCTGTGCGCCATCCTCGGTCACGGGGCAGCCGTTGCAGATCACCAGCTCTGCGCCGGTGGTCTCCGCGCCCGCCAGCAGCTTTTCCACAAGGTCGGGCGCTATCGTGTCGTCGCTGTCCACCATCGTCAGCCAAGGGGCCGCGGCGGCCTGCACCCCGGCGTTGCGCGCGCCGGACGGGCCGGGCCCTGCCTTAGCCGGGTGCAAAACGCGGATGCGCGGGTCTTTTTTTGCCCAGGCATCGCACATTTCCGGGCAGCGGTCCGGGCTTTCATCGTCGATGAGCAGCAGCTCAAAGTCCTGGAACGTCTGCGCAAGGATGCTCTCGACGCAGGCGTCGAGGGTCGCCTCGGCCTTGTAGACCGGGACGATGACGCTGACGGCGGGCGTCACGCGTTGCCCTCCGCCGGGGTGTCGTCGACGCCGGGCAGGTGAATCAGGCTGCCCATGTACTCGTTGGCGCTCTCGGGGTGCCAGCGGGAGATGCCACTCTCGGTGGTGAAGGTCATCTCGCCGAACTTGATGCTGCCGTCATTGAGCGAGTACAGGTCGACGCGCACGGCAGTGTAGCCTTGGCTCAGCGTGCGGGCAATGTCCAGCATTTTTTCAAGGTTCGCCGGGCGGGGCAGATCGGCGTCCAGTTCCAGCGGCACATTGATGTTGAAGGGCAGCTGGTTCCAGTCGGTATCCAGAAAGAACATCCGTTCCTCCTTGTCGGTATAGCGCTCCTCAATATGCAAAATAATTTTCGGCTCGCCGTTGAAGCAGAAAATTTTGTAATCGTAGAGGTCGCCACCGTCGTTTTCGATGAACTTTTCAGCGATGATGCGCGGCTTTATGTGGATGTACTGCACATCCAACCCGCCCATCAGGTAGCAGTAGTTCAGCTTAAGCCAGCCCTCGATCTTCCGCTTGGCGTCCGCCTTATCGAACTTGGATTTATCCTGCACGGCGATGTTCCAGCCCGCGCCGTGGTTGACCTTCAGCATGAACTTGTCCGGCAGCTTGTCGAAGTCGATGTCGTCAAAGCGATCCCAGACGCCCAGCAGCGGGATAAGGTATTCCTCGCCGATCTTCTCCTTGACCCACTCGCGCACGGCATACTTGTCAACGAGGGGATAGACATCCTCGAACCCGCCGTACAGCTTGAGCCACTGGGTCTTCTCGCTGAAGGATTTGGGGTGTTCGAGGTCGAGCGGTGTGTGAGTGTAGTTTGTCTCCTGAAACCACTTTTTCAGCGCCTCGGGGTAGTCCTTTTTTTGCAGGCATGCCCAGTAGGCGTAGTCCTCGTTGGCGATCTTGTGATATTTCGCGTAGGTATACAGATATTTAGCGCTGATGGCCGGGCCGTTGTGGGCAAGGTACGCCAGCGCCTTTTTCGCATGGCGCGGCAGCCACGTCACGGCGCGGCCGATCTTGTACGACGACGAGCCGTAGACAGCTTCCAGTTCATGCCGCAGCAGCTTGGCCCGTTCTTCGGCGGTCAGTTCGTTCATTTCTTCCATGATTCAGCACTCCCCTTTTTCGGTTTTGATACGTGCCTCTTCCAGCAGGGCCCGCACCTTGGGCTTCCAGATAAAATGGCGGCAGACCTTCGTGATAAAGAACCAGAATTTATTTTCCAGCTCACACCACAGGCGCACCGGGGCGCTTTCCTTATTATAGTTCACAAGGCGGCGCAGGCGGCCCGCGCCGTAGCGGTCAATGTTTTCGAGGTAGGTCTGCCCCTCCTCGGTCAGCTTGGGGTCGCGGCGTTTCTCATACAGCTGGGTGTACTCAAACAGGGTGCGTACCAGCCCCGCGCCGAATAAACCGCGCAGCACCGTCTTTTGCTGATAGAGCATCAGTGCGTTCAGGATATAATTCTGGTAGACGCTGCGGCGGTGGAAAGTGCTGTCCTCCGTCTGGCGGTAGTTGAACATGCAGTCCGGGATATAGTACACCCCGCCGTAGGGCAGAAACTGGTAGGTCAGCAGGTTATCAATGATTTGAATGCCGCTCGTGTACGGGTCAATGCCCTGCAGGCCGATGTTGCGGAACATCATGGCGTTGGTGTGGATGTAGAAAAAGCTCCAATACTCCTTCGCCGTCAGCGCACATTCCCGGATGGGCTTTTCAATCGGCTGGGTCTTGCCGGTGCTCTGCCAGTAGTAGCAGCCGTTGTGCCCACAGGCCACGTATTTGTGGCCTGTGTCGGCATCCAAAATGTCCGCCTGCTTTTGCAGCTGCGCGCGCTTGTCCTGCCGGGTCTTGAGCCGCAGCTCATAGCCGGAGATCGTATTGTTCGCGGAGGTCACGTCCTCCTGCGCCTGCGTCAGCCGCTTGCGGCACTCGGCCTGCCGTGCGTCGATGTCCGCGCGGCGCGCTTCGGCGGCGGCGCGGTCTTCCTTCAAAATGTTCTGCCGTTCCAGGATTTCACTCAGCGACGCCGTCAGCGATGCGATCTGCGTGTTCTTCTCGGCGGCATCCGCCTGTAACAGCGACTGCTTCGTCTGCAAGGCCAGCAGCTTATTCTGCTTTTCTGCCGTCTCGCGATCAAATTCCGCATTTTTCGCGTTCAGCGATTCAATTTCCGTATTCAATTCCCGCATCGCAGCCTGTGCCGCTTCCATGCGCTGCTTCTGCTCCGCGATGCTCCCGGCGATGCCGCCGCTGCGCGTATCCTGATCGTCCAGTTCCTGACGGATGCGGACGATGTTTTCGTTCTGGTGCGTGATCGACGCCTCGAGGACTGCCG
>OJKQ01001358.1_pt1 | contig 11174 bp, 9 predicted proteins | sample 1596641 | NCBI WGS metagenome assembly OJKQ01 (sample SAMEA4350167, study PRJEB24818) | metagenome | biome: human; feature: gut; material: faeces | place: Denmark | collected 2013-09 | reverse complement strand
GTCTTGACCAGCTTGAGCAGGGCATCCGCAATGCGGTCCAGGCTGTCGTCCACCGACAGGCTCCGGGCATTGCGGCCCATCTCAGCCAGCTTGCCGGGCTGGGCCAGCATCCCGGAAACGGTCTGCACCAGCTTTTCGCCGGTCAGGTCTTTTTCCTCAATGACCACGGCGGCACCGGCCTTCTGCAGCTCCATGGCGTTGTAATACTGGTGGTTCTCGGCCACGTTGGGGCTGGGGATAAGCACGGCGGCACGGCCCACAGCCTCCAGCTCGGCCAGTGTCAGGGCACCGGCGCGGCTGATGACAAGGTCCGCTGCGGCCAGCAGCTCGGGCATATTGTTGATGTATTCCTTCACCACAAGGCTCTCGCCGGGGGCAAAGCCCTTTTCCTTTTCCAGATCCTGAAACAGCTGCACGCCGTACTGACCGGTGGCATGGAGATGGAGGACGGGCTTGTGGTTTTTCTGCTCCCATGCGCAGAGGTCGGCCACCACCTCGTTCACGCGGCGGGCACCCAGACTGCCGCCGAAGGAGAGGATCACGGTGCGGTCGCCTGCGCCCAGTTCGGCACGAATGGCTTCCCGGTTCTTCGCCTGGGTGAACACCTCCGGCCGGACAGGGTTGCCCACCACGATGGTCTTTTCGGGTGCGCCCAGCTTTTCCACGGCGGCGGGCACAGCGGCGAACACGATGTCCACATCCGGGGCCAGCAGCTTGTTGGTCACGCCGGGAAAGGCGTTCTGCTCATGCAGGGCGGTCTTGATGCCCTGTCTGGCGGCGCAGCGCACCACCGGGCCGGACACATAGCCGCCGCAGCCAATGACCAGGTCGGGCTGGATGTCCTTCATCATCTTTTTGGCCTTGGGGCCGGAGAGTGCCAGATTCCACAGGGTAATGATATTCCGCTTGATATTGTTCAGGCTCAGCTTCCGCTGAAAGCCGGTGATCTCGATGTGATGGAAGGGATAGCCCGCCTGTGTGACCAGACGGTACTCCATGCCCTCCTTCCGGCCCGCGAAATGGATCTCGGCGGTGGGGTCGGCCTTTTTGATGGCTCCCGCAATGGCCAGAGCCGGGTTGATATGGCCGGCAGTGCCGCCGGCTGCAATGAGTACACGCATCTTGGTTCCTCCTTACTGTTCTGTCTGCGCTCTGCGCGCGGTATCCAGCACAATGGTCTTTGCCTTGCGCTGGCGCTCCCGCTCGGCGTGGGCTTCCTCCCGTTCCAGACGGGCCCGTTCGCCGTTGCGCCCGATATTGACCATAACGCCCATCTCGGCCAGCAGCAGGATCAGACTGGTGCCGCCGGAGGAGAAGAAGGGCAGCGAAATGCCGGTGTTGGGCAGGGTGTTGGTGACAACGGCAATGTTGCAGAACACCTGCCAAGCGATCTGCGCCATGATGCCGATGCCCACCAGCGTGCAGAACCGGTTTTCGGCATGGAAGGCGATCCAGAAGCCCTGCACCAGAAAGAGGACGAACAGCACGATGACAATCACCGCGCCGACGAAGCCCAGTTCCTCGCACACGACACTGAAGATAAAGTCGTTGGTGCTCTCCGGCAGCCAGAGCTGCTTTTCGATGCTGTTGCCCAGCCCCAGCCCCGTGGCACCGCCTGAGCCGATGGCGTACAGGCTCTGCTTGGTCTGGCTGGTCATCCGGTCAAGATCCTGCGTCCAGCCGTCCAGGCGGCTCTGCAGGTAGTCGATGGAGTCCACATGCTTCAGCAAAGTCTCCAGCAGGAACAGCGCGGCACCGGCGCAGCCCCAGGTAATGATGCCGCCGCTGCCGCCCAGCAGCAGGATGGTGCCCACGATGGCCGTGGTCAGCAGGATGCCCGACATGTGGGGCTCCAGCACCAGCAGGATCAGGACAGGCACCAGCCACAGGATGGGCCGGATGAGCTCCACCACGATGCTGTGGTGGACCCACTTGCGCAGGGGCACCTCGCCGAATTTGATCTGCGGGGTCCTGGCGGCGATGTCTGCCGTGAGCAGGATCATCTCAAACTTTGCCACCTCGGAGGCCTGTAAGGTCAGGCCGCCGAAGCTGATCCACCGGCGGCAGCCGTTGATGGGGCTGCTGAACAGCACCAGCACCAGCAGCATCAGGCAGACAACATAGCCCAGCTTGACCATTCTGCGCAGGAAACGGTGGTCAAAATAGGAGAACAGGAACATCATGCCCAGGCCCAGCACCGTGCAGAGCAGCTGGGATTTGATGTAATGGAAGCTGTCCCCAAAGCGGAGATAGCCCGTGGTATAGCTTGCACTGAACAGCATGACCAGCCCGAACACCATGATGATGGCCAGGGTCGCCATCCAGTTGAGCAGGATGGGCGGCCAGGGGCCGGGGTCCCGCTGAAAGACGGAAAACGGCTCTGCTTTTTTTCTGCGGAGTGTTGCCAAACTGCACCCCTCCTTAACTGATTTTTGCCAGCTGAACGGTCAGCGCCACGCCCAGCATGGCAATGACACAAAAGGTATAAAAGATCTGTTCCGCGCTCTGGCCCCGCAGCTCCAGCCAGCGGTGGAGCGGTGCCGAGCGGAACAGCTGCCTGCGGCCCCGGCTGGCCTTGCAGACCAGGATCTGCAGGGCCACCATGCCGCCCTCCAGCCAGAAGGGCAGGGCCAGCGGCAGGGTGAGGTCAGGCCAGCCGATGCACAGGGGCACGCACCCCAGCATCCCGGCCAGAAACAGGCTGCCCACGCTGCCCAGCCGCAGCTTTGCGGGCGGGAAGTTCCAGAGCAGGAATGCCATCAGGGAACCGGCCAGTGCGGCGGGCAGAACGCCCAGCGGGAACCAACCCAGCAGGGTCATCACCCCCATCAGGCCCAGCATGGCCGCAAAGGATGTACCGCAGACGATGCCGTCCATGCCATCGGCAATGCGGGCACACTCGGCCAGTGCGACCAGCAGCCCTTCCCACAGCAGCGGGGCGGCAATGCCCAGATCGACATAGCCCACGCCCGGCAGGGTGATCCCGGCTGCAAGGCAGCCTTTGGCTCCCAGCAGCACCAGCACCACGGCACCGGCAGCGGCTTCCAGCCCAAGGCGGGTGTGCCGCCGCAGGCCCAGCACAGAACGGCTGCGGATGCGTGCCAGATCCTCCAGCAGGCCCACGCCGCCAAAGAGCAAAGCTCCCAGCAGCGCTGTGAGCAGCCGGACCGAGAACAGGCTCTCGGCCCCCAGCAGCTCAGGCTGAGCCACACAGGCGGCTGTCCAGCCCACGCCCACAGCAGCCAGCACCCCCACCATCAGGCAGAGCCCGCCCATGGTGGGGGCCTGCAGCGGGCGCTCCGGCTCGGCATCCGGTGCTTCCTGCTTGGGTGATGGTGTCTGCCGGGCCTTGGGCTCATCCCAGCGTCCCTGGAACGCCCGCAGCAGCGGCACCATCAGATTCCCGAGCGCCGCCGTGAGGAAGAACCCCAGCGTTGAGGCGGCGATCAAGGCGAAACGAATCATAGCTCGATGTTACTCCTTGTAAAAGATCTCCAGCACTTTTTCCAGTGCCATGCCGCGGCTGGCCTTGACCAGCAGGGCATCGCCGGGCTGCATTTTGTTCAGCAGGGCCTCGGCGGCCTGAGCGTAGGTGTCGGCATGGAGGGTGGGCAGCCCCTTGGCAGCAGCCACCACGGCAATGCGCTTGGCCTGCTCGCCATAGGTGACGAGGTAGTCCACCTTGTTCTCCACAGCCTGACGGCCCACCTCCTCGTGGGCGGCGCGGCTGATATCGCCCAGCTCCAGCATATCACCCAGCAGGGCAAAGCGGCGCTTGCAGGGATACTCTCTGAACATGGCCAGCGCGGCCTTCATGCTGTCGGGGTTGGCATTGTAGCAATCCTCAATGACATCCACGCCTCTTACATGCACCACCTTCTGGCGCATCCCGGTCTGCTCAAAGTCGGCCAGACCGGCAATGACCCGGCGGGCATTCAGCCCCAGACGGGTGGCGGCGCAGTAGGCGGCCAGTGCGTTGGCCACATTGTGCCGGCCCATGGCGGGGATCTTTACGAGGAAAGTCCCCTCCTCGTGATCCTCCAGCACAAAGCTCATGCCCTTTTCATCCTGCTGGATGGACAGGGCACAGACATCGGCGTTCTCATCGCCCAGACTGAACCAGACCGGGCGGACATGGTCGGGCAGAACGGCCTTGCGCAGGAAGGGGTCGTCCCCGTTCAGCACCAGCGGAGCACCCTCCGGCAGACCGGCGCAGATCTCCAGCTTTGCCTTGCAGATGTTCTCCTGACTGCCCAGATTGCCGATGTGGGACACACCGATGCAGGTGATGATGCCTACATCCGGGCGGGCGCACTTGCTCAGGCGCTCGATCTCTCCGGCGTGGCTCATTCCCATCTCCACCACGGCGTACTGGGTCTCTTTGCCGATGCGGAACATGGTGCGGGGCAGGCCCAGCTCATTGTTCTGGTTGCCCTCGGTCTTGATGGTACTGCCAAAGCCTGCAATGGCGGCGTAGGTCATCTGCTTGGTGGTGGTCTTGCCCACGCTGCCGGTCACGCCCACCACTTTGGGGTGGAACTGGCTGCGATAATTGGCCCCCAGCACCATCATGGCGTGGTAGCTGTCCGGGCAGATCACGCTCTTCTCCTCCGGCACGCCTTCCACGGGGTGGTTCAGCACCACGCAGAGCGCGCCGTTTTCCAGCGCCTTGGCGGCAAAATCATGGCCGTCGAATTTTTCGCCCGGAAACGCCACAAAGATGCACCCGGGGCAGACCTCACGGCTGTCGGTGGTCACCAGCGTGACCGGGGTCTCGCACTGGGCCAGCGCGTTGACCGCCAGGCCCTCCAACAGGATGTTTGCTGCAATTGCTTCCATACTCTCATTCCCCTTTATCCACAGATCAGATGTACGATGGTTCCCTGCTGGACGCTGGAGCCGGGTGCCTCACTCTGGCTCTGGACCGTGCCGGAGCCTTCGACTGTGCAGTTGAACCCTGCGGCGTTCAGCATCTGCCGGGCAAAGTCCGCGCTCTTGCCGGTCACGTCCGGCACCTCGGCGTGCTTGCCCTCATAGGTATCGGTATACAGATAAACGGTGGTGCCGTAGGGCACCTCTGCCCCCGCGCGGGGGTACTGGTAGGTAACAAGGGCGGCGGTCTGGTCGGATTCGCTCTCGGCCAGGTGATGCTTCAAGCCCTTGATGTTCAGCTGCACCTGCGCGTTGCTCCACTCCTTGCCCGTCAGGTTGGGCACCTTGACGGTGGTGCCGCTGCGGTCCACGCCGTCGGTGGCGATGCCCAGATAGGGCGCGATCTCACTGATGATGTTGCCCACCACCGGAGCTGCCAGAATGGAGGAATAGTCGGTGCGGGCATTGTTGGGGTCGTCCAGCATGACATAGACCAGGATCTCCGGGTCGTTGGCGGGCAGGACAGCCGCAAAAGATGCCACCTTCTTGTAGTCGCCGTCGGCGCGGCGGTCCATGTTCAGCTGCTCGGAGGTGCCGGACTTGCCGCCGATGCGGTAGCCTGCAACGTAGGCGTTGCCGCCGCCGCCCTGGGTGCCGTCGCCCACCTCAAACTCCATGATCTGGCGGATGGTCTCGCTGGCGCTCTCGCTGATGACCTGACGGCGGGTGTTGGTGCCGATCTCCTGCACCACATTGCCGTTCTGGTCCGTGATCTTATCCACCACATGGGGGGTGACCAGATAGCCGCCGTTGACTGCCGCCGAGATGGCAGTACACACCTGCAGCGGGGTCACGGCCATGGCCTGACCAAAGGCGGAGGAGGCCAGCTCCACCTCGCCCAGACGGCTCTTGCTGTAATACTGCATGAAGCTGGTCTCATTGGGCAGGTCCACACCGGTGCGCTCGGTAAATCCGAAGGCATCAAAGTAATCATAGAACAGGCTGGAGCCCACACGCTGGCCCAGCTGGATGAAGTAGATGTTGCAGCTGTTGCGCAGGGCCTCAGCCAGATTCTGGGCCCCGTGCGACTTTCTGCCGGCGCAGTGGTAGGTCTGCTTTGCCACGCTGTAAGCACCGGAGCAGTTCAGGGTGGTGTAATAGGTCGCCTTGCCGCTGTCCACACCCATGGCGGCGGTGATGACCTTGAACACGCTTCCGGGGTAGTACAGCTCGGTGATGGTCTTGTTCTTCCACTGGATATCCCGGTAAGTACCGGTGTAGTCGGCCTCCTCATCCGCGATCTTCTGGCCGTTCTCGTCCCGCAGGTAGTTGCCGTTCTCGTCTTTTTTGTAGATGGTGTACAGCTCCGGCTCAGCCTGCACCTGCTCTGTCAGGTAGGCCAGATTGGCGCTGAAATCCTGTGGGTCATTGGGGTCAAAGTCCGGCTTGGAGGCCATGGCAAGGATGGCACCGGTCTTGACGTTCATCACAATGGCGCAGCCGCGGTTCTCAACGGTGTTGGCCGCCACGGCCTCGTTCAGGTAGCGCTCCACCACCTCCTGAATGTTCACATCCAGCGAGAGCACCAGATTGGAGCCGTCCTTGGCGGCGTAGGTAGTGGCGTTTTCATCGGCAATGGCGTTGCCGTAGGCGTTGCGCAGGGTGATGGTGCGGCCATTCACACCGGCCAGCGTGGACTCATAGGAGTTTTCCAGACCGTACACGCCCTGACCATCCGCATTGCAGAAGCCCAGCACGGCGGCGGCAAAGCGGCCGTAGGGGTAATCCCGCTGGAAGCCCTTGGAGGCCGACACCGACACCCGCCCCTTGCGGACAGTGGGGGTGCCGTCGTCGCTCTCCTGCTGGCCCAGACCCAGCTTGGCCAGGATCTTTTCCAGCGCACCGGCAGATTTTCCGCTCTTGCTGTGGGCCTTGTTGTAGGTCTTGACGTATTCCTCAATGGAGAGCTTGATGGCGTTGTTGACCTTGGTGGCCAGCACCTGATAGGAGCTTTCGTTTTGGGAGAGGGCATCGCAGACCGCCTGATACTGGGTCTGGTACTCCGCTGAAGTGGTGTCCACGCTGTCCAGACTCTCGCCATCGCCCGAAAGCAGGCGCAGGGTGATCTGGGTGCAGACCTCCTTCATGGCGGCCTCATCGATGGTGCGGGTCTCCGCCTTGGTATCCTGATCGGTGGTGGTGGTATACAGGGCCGTGCTGTAAGAGGGGTCGGCCCAGATGGTCCAGACCACGCTGGTGGAGGCCAGCGTGATGCCGCTGGTGTCGTAGATCTCACCGCGGGTGGCCTGAATGGTGCTGTCCAGCAGCTGCTGCTCGGCGGCGTACTGGCGGTAGGTGGCACCGTCGCGGATCTGGATCTTGTACAGACTGTAGATCACGGTCAGCGCGGCGACCACCACAAGAAGCACGGCGGCACCAAAGCTGATATGGCGCAGCCGGGCACTGAGCCGTGCGTGCGGGTCCGCACTGCGGCGGCGGGCACTGTTCTTTTTGGGATTGGAGGATGGTGTTTGCATTGCGTACTCCCGAAGAAAACCGAAAAAGCGTGCGCTGCCGCACGCTTTTCGTTGTTTGGTTTATTTTGCCGTTCTGACAGAGGCAAGAATGGTCATTGCCCCATCGTGGAGCAGATCCGACCACTGCCGCACAGCGGATGCCTTGCGCACCAGAACGCTGCCCTCATCCAGCCGGATGTAGGTGATCTGGCTCTGGTCGATCTTCATCAGCCCCAGGCGGGTGGCGGTCTCCTCAACACTTGTGATGTTGGTGCGGCTGTTCAGAGCACTGTTGTAGTATGTATACTGGCTCTGCTCGCTCACAAGCTCTGCCTTGGCGCTCTGGATCTGAGAATTCAGCTCCACCAGCTGTGCCTCGCTCCACAGCAGGCTCACCGCAAAGCCCACCAGCAAAGCCGCACCCACCAGCTGCAGCGCGTGCTGCATGGCGGCCCGCACGGGGTTCAGCCGCTTTTTGCCGCCCTTTTCTACCCGCAGCGGGACTTTAGGCTGTGCCTGCGGCGCTCTTCTGCGCCGAACCTCTGTCATATCGTATGCTGCCTGACCCATGGTGATCTCCTCCTCACATCTCCGGGGCTGTGCCGCCCTCAGATCTTTTCCAAAACCCGCAGGTGGGCCGAGCGGCTGCGCCGGTTCTCTTCCAGCTCCTGCGTGTTGGCTTCAATGGGTTTGCGTGTGATCAGCTTTGCCTTGGCTTTGCCGCCGCAGACGCACACCGGGAACTCCGGCGGGCAGGTGCAGGCGGTGGACCAGCGGCGGAACTTGTTCTTGACCAGCCGGTCCTCCAGCGAGTGGAAGGTGATCACGCAAAGTCTTCCACCCGGTGCGAGATGCTCAAAAATGGTGTCCAGCCCCTCTTCCAGTGCGTCCAGCTCATGGTTTACCGCAATGCGCAGTGCCTGGAAGGTGCGGCGGGAGGGGTTTTTGTTCTTCCGGCGCTCCGCCGGGGGCATGGCGCTGGCCACGATATCCGCCAGCTGCAATGTCGTTTCAATGGGGGCAGTTTCCCGGGCTTCCACGATCCTGCCCGCGATCTGCCAGGCGAAGGGCTCCTCGCCGTAATCCCGCAGGATGCGGGCCAGCTCCTCCCGGCTCTCGCTGTTCACGAGATCTGCGGCAGTCTCACCCTCCTGGCTCATCCGCATGTCCAGCGGGGCATCTGCCCGGTAGGAAAAGCCCCGGGCCGCGTCATCCAGCTGATGGCTGGACACACCCAGATCCAGCAGCGCGCCGTTGATCGTTTCAATACCCAGCTGCTCCAGAGCTTGTCCGGCATAGCGGAAGTTGATCTGCACCACGGTGGCAGGCAGGCCCGCCAGCCGGGCCCGGGCCGTCTGCACGGCATCGGGGTCCTGATCCAGCGAGATGAGCCTGCCGCCCTGCTCGCCGTTCAGCCGCAGGGCGATCTGGCGGGAGTGCCCCGCGCCGCCCGCCGTGCCGTCCAGATAGGTGCCCGCCGGGTCGATATTCAGGCCGTCCAGGCACTCGTTCAGCAGCACCGGGACATGCTCAAACGAGGCCGGGTCAAAGGGCTGTGCTGTTTTTTCTGTGTCCATGTTCCCAGCCTCCTTTCAAAACTCAGATAAGATCCTTCATCTGCCGCCCTTTTCTGCCCGGAGCTGCTGCCCGGGAAAGCGGCCTGCGGCCTGCCGGGAGTTTGTGGCCCGGTCAGCCTTGAGGATACAATTTTATTGTAACAAAACAGGCCCCTGATTGCAAGAGTTTCCCTTTTGTTTTTTCTCTCAAAATGTACCAAAAAAAGCCCCTGCAAGCCGTCGTTTTTGCTTGCAGGGGCCGGAAGCTCTCACCGGGAAATTTCACATTCCCGCATCAGAGCTGTTTCCGGGGGCTCTGGCGCAGGTTTGCACGGACATTTTTGACCTGTGCGGCGTTTTCCGCCATCGTCTCTTCCGTGGTCTTGAGCATATTATCACAGTAGTCGGTCACGGTCTGGCGGACAGTGCGGGCCTCGGTCTGGGCGGCGGAGACGATCTCTCCGGCGCGCTGCTGGGCCGCCTTGACGATCTCGGCCTCGCTCACCAGCACACGGGCGCGCTCCTCGGCCTTTTTTACAATGGCCTGCGCCTGTGCGTTGGCCGATTCGATGAGCTGGGCACGGTCGCTGACAATGGACTGGGCCTGCCGCAGCTCCACAGGCAGGTTCTGGCGGATCTCGTCCAGATAATCCCGGATCTGCTCCACATCCACGATGCGCTTGCCGCCCGAAAGGGGCATTCCGGCGCTTTCCTCCAGCGTATCCTCAATGGTATCCAAAAGCTCGTTTACGTTCATTCCGCATCTCCCTCTCCGGTGCTCTGCCGGGGCTTACCATACTTCCACAGCAGGACTTTGCCGTATTTATACTGTTTTTTCAGGGTCATGCCGCCCACTTCGGCAGGCAGCACCAGGCCGGTCTCACTCTCGCAGATCACAATGCCGCCCGGAGCCAGGCATTTGTCCACGCCGGGCAGGATCTTTTCCAGCGTGCCGGTGTGGAAGGGCGGGTCCAGCAGAACGATGTCGAACTGCTCATGGCAGGCGGAGAGATACCGTGCCGCCTCGCCGATGTTGACCCGGCTGCGGTCAAACACGCCGCAGTTCTTGCAGTTCTTCATCACGATGTTCACGGCCTCCCGGTTCTCGTCCAGGAACACGCACCGGGCCGCACCCCGGCTCAGGGCCTCGATGCCCAGCTGGCCGCTGCCTGCGTAGAGGTCGAGCACCCGGGCACCGGGCAGGTCGAACTGGACGATGCTGAACATGGCCTCCTTGACCTGATCCATCGTCGGGCGGGTGATCTCGGTGCCGGGCAGGGCTTCCAGCCTGCGGCCCCGTGCTTCTCCTGCAATAACGCGCATGTATCTGCCTCCTTCTCCCGCTGTCCGGGCCCCCTGCCCGGCCAGCAGCTGTTTCGTGTTTTCGTATCTCCATATTATCGTCAAAACGCAACTCTTTGTCAAGGGCGCGCGTTGCACTCAGGGTGCAATTGTGCTAAAATCAGGGCAAAGCGCCCCATGTGCGGCGCATTTTGCCCAAAAAGGAGAGTATCTGCTTATGAAAGTCCTGCTCATCAACGGCAGCCCCCACGAGAAGGGCTGCACCTATACCGCCCTGTCCCTGATCGCCGGGGAGCTGAACGCCAGCGGCATCGAGACCGAGATCCTGAACGTCGGCACAAAGCCGGTGGGCGGCTGCATCGGCTGCGGCGGCTGTGCCGCCGGTAAGGGCTGCGTGTTCGGCGGCGTGGTCAACGAGGCCATCGAAAAGGCCAAGACTGCCGATGCCTTTGTGTTCGGCACCCCTGTCCACTACGCGTCCGCCTCCGGCAACATGACCAGCTTCATGGACCGTCTGGCCTACGCGGGCGGCAAGTATCTGGCCTACAAGCCCGCCGCCATCTGCGCTTCGGCCCGCCGCGCCGGCACCACCACCACGCTGGACCAGCTGGTGAAGTACCCCGAGTTCTTCCACATGCCGCTGGTCAGCGGTTCCTACTGGCCCATGGTCCACGGCTCCAAACCCGAGCAGGTGCTGGAGGATGAAGAGGGCTGCGCCGTGATGCGGGAGCTGGGCCGTAACATGGCCTGGCTGCTCAAGTGCATCGAACTGGGCAAAGCAAACGGCATCACCCACCCCGAGAATCCCCGCCGCCCCATGACCAATTTCATCCGCTGAGTTTCCCCTCGCTCCCGCCTGCCCGGCGGGGGCTTTTTTGATTTTAACAGCTTTTTCTGCAAAAACGGAAAAAATAAGGGTGATATGTAC
>OJKQ01001355.1_pt1 | contig 11211 bp, 10 predicted proteins | sample 1596641 | NCBI WGS metagenome assembly OJKQ01 (sample SAMEA4350167, study PRJEB24818) | metagenome | biome: human; feature: gut; material: faeces | place: Denmark | collected 2013-09 | reverse complement strand
GGTTTTTCACAAACCGTAGAATGTATAATTAATAATCATTTTAAATGCTTGAACAAGACAGAATTATAAAGATTAACATCGAGGAGGAAATGAAGTCATCGTACATTGACTACTCCATGTCGGTCATTGTTTCACGTGCCCTTCCGGATGTTAGAGATGGATTTAAGCCCGTTCACCGTAGAATTCTATACGGAATGATGGAACTGGGTAATACTTCAGATAAACCTTATAAAAAATCAGCCAGAATCGTGGGTGAGGTACTGGGTAAGTATCACCCTCATGGAGATTCTTCTGTTTATTTTGCATGGTGCGTATGGCTCAGGAATGGGCAATGCGTTATCCCTTGGTAGATGGACAAGGTAACTTTGGTTCTGTGGATGGTGATAGCCCTGCTGCTATGCGTTATACAGAAGCACGTCTTAATAAGTTGGGTGAAGCAATGATGGATGACCTGTACAAGGAAACCGTTGATTTTGAGCCTAACTTTGATAATACGTTGGTAGAACCCAAAGTAATGCCGACGCGTATCCCAAATCTTCTTGTGAATGGAGCATCTGGTATTGCAGTAGGAATGGCTACTAATATGCCCCCGCACAACCTTGTGGAAGTAATTGAGGCATGTGACGCATATATCGATAATCCGGAGATTACTGTAGAAGAGTTGATGAACTTTGTTAAAGCGCCGGATTTCCCTACAGGTGGGTATATATATGGTGTAAGTGGGGTACGTGAAGCATATCTGACAGGTCGTGGACGTGTGATCATGCGTGCTAAAGCTGAAATTGAAACAGGACAGACACATGACAAAATCGTAATCACTGAGATTCCTTATAATGTAAACAAGGCAGAATTGATTAAGTATATAGCTGATCTTGTTAATGATAAAAGAATAGAAGGAATTTCGAATGCCAACGATGAGTCTGACCGTGAAGGTATGCGTATTGTTATCGATGTGAAACGTGATGCAAATGCTAGCGTAGTGCTGAATAAGCTCTATAAAATGACTGCTTTACAGACATCTTTTGGTGTAAACAATGTTGCATTGGTTCATGGGCGTCCTAAAACATTAAATTTAAGAGACCTAATTAAATATTTCATAGAGCATCGTCATGAGGTTGTTATTCGTCGTACTGAATTCGATCTTCGCAAGGCGAGAGAACGTGCACATATTCTTGAAGGCTTAATTATTGCTTCTGATAATATTGATGAAGTAATCCGTATTATTCGTGCTGCTAAAACTCCTAATGATGCCATTGCTGGCTTAATAGAACGATTCAACCTGACAGAAATTCAGTCCCGTGCAATTGTAGAAATGCGTTTGCGTCAGTTGACAGGTCTTATGCAAGATCAACTTCATGCAGAGTACGAAGAAATAATGAAGCAAATCGCTTATTTGGAAAGTATTTTGGCTGATGATGAAGTATGCCGCAAGGTAATGAAAGATGAATTGTTAGAGGTTAAAGCCAAGTATGGTGATGAACGTCGTTCTGAGATAGTTTATTCTTCAGAAGAATTTAACCCGGAAGACTTCTATGCTGATGATCAGATGATTATTACAATTTCTCATATGGGTTATATCAAACGTACCCCATTAACCGAATTCCGTGCACAAAATCGTGGTGGAGTAGGTTCAAAGGGGACAGAAACTCGTGATGAAGACTTTGTTGAGCACATTTATCCGGCTACAATGCATAACACTATGATGTTCTTTACACAAAAAGGTAAGTGTTACTGGCTGAAAGTATACGAGATACCTGAAGGTACAAAGAATTCCAAAGGACGCGCTATTCAGAATTTGCTAAATATCGATTCAGATGATAATGTAACTGCATACTTGCGTGTGAAGAACTTAGATGATTCAGAATTTATCAATAATCATTATGTATTGTTCTGTACCAAGAAAGGTGTAATCAAAAAGACGTTACTTGAGCAATATTCTCGTCCTCGTCAGAATGGTGTAAATGCTATTACTATTCGTGAAGATGACAGCGTAATCGAAGTTCGTATGACAAACGGTAACAATGAGATCATTATTGCTAATCGTAACGGACGTGCTATTCGCTTCCATGAAGCTGCTGTGCGTGTAATGGGACGTACTGCAACAGGTGTACGTGGCATAACATTGGATAATGATGGACAGGATGAAGTAGTTGGAATGATTTGTATCAAAGATTTGGAAACAGAATCTGTAATGGTTGTTTCTGAACAGGGATATGGTAAACGTTCTGAAATAGAAGATTATCGTAAAACCAATCGTGGAGGTAAAGGTGTAAAAACTATGAATATTACCGAAAAGACTGGTAAACTGGTAACAATCAAATCTGTAACTGATGAAAATGACTTGATGATTATCAATAAATCTGGTATCACAATCCGTCTGAAAGTAGCAGATGTCCGTATTATGGGACGTGCAACTCAAGGTGTCCGTCTGATTAATCTTGAGAAACGTAACGACCAAATAGGCTCGGTATGTAAAGTAATGACAGAAAGTCTTGAAGATGAAATTCCTGCTGAGGAAAAAGAAGGAACAATTATAAGTGATCCTAATGCAGATACACCGAATGCTGAAGACGTCACGGACGTAAATGAAAGTAATAACGATATTGAAGAATAGACATAATATTAATAATTAATCAAACAACAATCATGAAAAGAGTATTATTTTCGATGGTTTTATTGATGGCTGTTAGCTTCTCATTTGCTCAGATGAAGAATGTAAAAGAAGCAAAAAGCATTGCCAATGATGTGAAACCTAATTTTAAGCAAGCTGAACAGCTGATTGAAGAGGCTATGAAGAATCCTGAAACTAAGGATCTTGCTGACACATGGGACGTTGCTGGATTTATTCAGAAGCGTATCAACGAAGAGCAAATGAAAAATGCTTTTCTGAAAAAACCGTACGATACATTAAAAGTATACAACAGTATTTTGAAGATGTATGAGTACTATAATAAATGCGACGATTTGGCTCAGGTACCTAATGAAAAAGGTAAGATTAAAAACAAATATCGTAAAGCAAATGCTTCTAGTATGTTGGCTGAACGCCCTAATTTGATTAATGGTGGTATCCAATATTTCAATTTGGATAAGAATAAGGAAGCATTAAAATTTTTCGCTACTTATGTAGAATCAGCTTCTTATCCGATGTTGGCTGATAAAGAGTTAGCTAAAAATGATACACTTCTTCCTCAAATTGCATATTATGCAACATTAGCGGCTGATAGAGTAGGCGATAAAGATGCTATTATCAAGTACGCTCCTTCAGCATTGTCTGATAAAGATGGAGGTAAGTTTGCTATGCAGTTAATGGCAGATGCTTATAAAGCTAAAGGTGATACTGCTGCATGGATTAAATCTTTGGAAGAAGGTATTCTTAAGTTTCCAGGAAATGATTATTTCTTTGCAAATCTAGTTGATTATTATAATACTTCTAATCAAGCTTCTAAAGCAATGGAATTTGCTGATAAGATGTTAACTAATGATCCTAATAATAAGTTATATTTATATGTGAAGGCATATCTTTATCATAATATGAAAGAGTATGATAATGCAATCGAATACTACAAAAAAGCTATTGCTGCTGATCCGGAATATGCAGAAGCTTATTCTAATGTAGGTTTAGTGTATCTGATGAAAGCACAAGATTATGCAGATAAAGCAACAACAGATATCAATGATCCTAAGTATGCTGAAGCTCAAGCGGCAGTGAAGAAATTCTATGAAGAAGCAAAGCCCTTCTATGAAAAAGCTAGAGCTTTAAAACCTGACCAGAAAGATTTATGGTTGCAAGGTCTTTACCGTGTATACTATAATTTGAATATGGGTCCGGAATTCGAAGAAATTGATAAGATGATGAAATAATATATTTCTTTGATGAAGAAAAAGAAGGTTACACAAAAGTTGCCTTCTTTTTTTATGCTTTTTAAAAATATGAGTTCATTAAAAAACAGCAAAAGGGAGCAAAGTTTATTTATTGCTCCCTTTTGCTATTAAACATAATATCGATTATTCCACTGTTTAAAACACTAAAATTCTATTTCTTTTGATCATCCGTTCATAACAAGTAACGGCGTATCTGAATGAAAAATCATCTTACGAGCAATACTTGGATTGAATAATCGAGCGAATATATTTCTTTTGTATGAAGTCAATGCGATTATATCTATTTGATTATCTTTGATATATTGTTCAAGTCCTTTTAGTAGATTATCACTCATTACGACATCATAATGGATTTCAAGCCCTGGGTATTGCTTGTGAAAATATTCTTTTATGCCAACAAGTTTTATTTCATTCCACGTATCTTTTGATTCAGCAAGATGTATCAAAGATACTGAAAAATGAAATGACTTCCAACTATTGAAAAATGCATCAAAAGCTATTAAATCTCTTTGATCGAAATTAGTTATAAAAGCGATCTGTTTTACCTCACTGAATTGTTTGAATGGTGTATTCTCCGGAATAGCTAATACGGCTGTACGATTTCGATCAATAACCTCAGCAGTTACACTGCCAATCAGATCTATATCTTTTTGATTTTTTCCTCGTGTCCCCATAATGATGAGTTTAGGACGTTGCTCTTTAGCGTATCTCAATATTTCTTCTTCTGGAATGCCTTCACGTAAAATACAGCTATATTTGACATCTGGAAATTCCCCCGATTCAACTTTATCTTTTATTTTATCAGATAAAGCTTTGAGATCAGAATGAACTTTGTGAATAATTGTTTTTACAGATTCTTCATCTCCAATTTGATAGTTGAATACATCTCCGTATGGCAATGACGATGCATATATAGGTGTAAAATATACATGCAACAAAATAATCTCTGCGTTCTCTGTTTTAGCTAGGTTGAAGGCAAATTCACATGCTTTCATCGAATAACTAGAGAAATCGACCGGAATTAAAATCTTATTTGATTTTTCTCCTTTTTTTGTTTCCTTCTCTCCTACTATACTTTCCGATAGCCAAGCAGAGCTTTCTGTGATTTTCAGTGCATGCGGTAGATCGCTTTCCTTAATTCGTAAGCGTACTCCAGAGGATACAACAGGCTGTATTTGGTTCACATTATGAATGTATGTCTCAATACCTTCATTTTCAAGTACATTTTTTAGAATCTGAGCTTTGGTATATGTCAGAATTGCTAGAGTTACTAATTTGTCTTCCATAATTGATACATTTTGAAGGTGAACAAATAAGAAATCCCAATTGTTTAACGCAATTGGGATTTCTGTTTGCTATATTTTAAACTTGCACAGATTCGGTAGCCTGTTCTTTTTGCATACTCATATTCAATTCATCTAGAATCTTTAAAGCCCGATCGAGAACTGTTGTATCGTCTAACATAACAAGCCCACCATCTGGACCGGGCTCAAGATGTATTCCGACACTTTTTCCCTCCTTGAAATTATGGCCTCCGAAAAAGTTTCGCACAGTATCTACGTGTAAACCAAGTTCGTCTGCTATTCGATGCATGCTACCGCTGGGCAATGAATCTTTAATCTTACGAAGTTCATTAAATGTTATTGTTCTCATGTCTCATAAATTTAATGGTTAGTACTATGTGATTTTTTATCACGCTATAAACTTAAGCAAAAAAAAAGATAAAACAAATTATTTGCTTATCTTTTTTTTCAAAATTGATAAAATCTATTAATACCTTTTATATCACTTCAATAGCAGAAGCTGGGACCCATCCTACTTTTCCATCTTCTAAGTGAATTTCTTTCCATTCTTTCATAGAATTGTCTTTGACGTTTACCTTTCTTCCTTCATGAAGAATAAATAAACTAGTACCACTTTCACTTGGAGTACTTCGCACTGTGACACTCGGATTCATAACTATCGCTTCGTTACGGTTTACCAAATTTTCTTTTTGTTGTGAAGCAAAAAGATTAGAGCATACTGTGATTATTAAAAAGATAATCCCTGAAATGAAGCCTATCTTTTTCCACATAATCTGTTTTGAAAATATAAAGAAGTAGAGAGATACTATCAGTAGAATGAAAGAAACAATTCCCCATGTGGCCCATGCATCTACACTCATACAATTAATCAAAGACTTAGTCCATGAGATAAAAAAGACTTCAGGAGTAGGTTCTACTTTATCTATTGTTTTGGCACGTGCTACTTCGAGATTAGCACGGATGTCGCTATTTCCCGGTTGCAAAAGCAAGGCACGTTCGTAATTAAGAACCGCCTTTGCTATTTCACCTATTTTATAATAACTATTTCCGAGGTTATAATAAACTTCAGATGCTTCTCCATTCTTTAGTAATGCTTCGTATATTTGAATGGCAGCCGCATAATCTTCTTTTATATATGCGGAATCTCCTTTAGTTTTTGTCACATCTTCCAATTTGTTATCAAGAAGTGTATGTGTATCGACATGGATAGAATCAGCTTCGTTTATTTGTCTGGGTTCAATGCTCAGTGAATCTTGCGCGAAGCAAGTTACCGACATTGATAAGAATATAAAAAATAATATTTTTTTCATGACACAATCTCTTCTAGGTTAATGTTTTATTGAATTCTCCATTTTGCTTATCACTTCTATTGAAGATGAATAAACTTTATCCATTGCCTGATTTTCATCTCCCGGAGCAAAACGGGCAAATTCACAGTCATTCAATGCATTCAGGAATTCCTTAATTAGCTCTTCACTCACTCCATGATTTCTCAATTTTTCCTCAATATTATCTTTAGACAAACGGGATACCGGAATATTCAGTTTATCACTGATATAGCCCCACAATGCTTTCAAAACTTCATCATAGAAAGCATCTTTCTTATTTTCAGAAAGCAGTTTACCAGCCAGCTTCATACGTTTTATTGCTACTTTATTAGCCTTCTTCGTTCTCATCTTCGCTACATTGGCATTCTCTGCTGCTTGTTTGCGATAAATTATAAAGAAAAGAATAAAGGCAAGAGCCGGAATAATATAGAATAGCCAGTACGACATTGAACCATAGAAGAAGCTTCCTTTAGGTTGAAAAGTCACTTCGTTTTGTTTAATATAGCGAATATCTTCACCCAAGACTTTCAAATCCTCCTTATTGGTGAAGTTAGCAATAACTTGATCTGCATTTCCTGCACCTTTCTCTACGTTTATTACATAATCTTCTGTATTCAGAGTTTTATAAGATTTGGAACGGATATCGAAATAACTAAAAGATACACCCGGAATTTTATATGTTCCGGCATGTCTAGGGATTGCTAAATATTCAATAACTTTATTCCCAGTAAGCCCTTCTTTTGTTAATCTCACCTGATTATCAACTTTAGGATCGTACACTTCAAAATCATCTGGAAATTTGATTTCCGGATTGGAAATAAGTTTCAGATTACCCGTTCCGGAAATCACTAATTTAATAGTTATTGCATCATTCGTTTTTAACTCCTTACTGTTGATAGAAGAAGAAATGTTGAACTCTCCTACTCCACCTAAGAAGTTTGTCGGTTTACCAGCCGGAAGTGGATTAACATTGATGGCTATTTTAGGAGTTGTGATAGGCTTCTTAATCTCTATAACATTGTTTCCTCCATTAAAAAAAGCATCAAAAGGATCGGCTGACTGTACTGGTTTATTTACCGTCATTTGGAACTGTGCAGGCTCTATAAATAGTTTGCCCGACTGTTGTGGAAAGAGCACGAATTGGCGATAAACAGTTGTATAGTAGTTACGACCTTTATAATGCTCAGGTGTCCATCGAGCATTTGTAGTCATTTCGATTTCCTGTGAATGAAAACCCTTGAAGTCAGGTAACTTGGCATTATTAAGCTGTAAGTTAGATTCTCTGGTATATATTTTATATGTCAATACGAACGCTTCCTGCTCATAAACATTTGTCTTACTTGCAGTTGCTGTAATAAACAAATCTTGGTTAGATACACTTGCATTTGATGAAGGCTGTATGGAAGAACTATTATCATTATTCCTCCTGCTACTATTATGATTTTGATCTTGTGGCAATACTTTTATTTTCACTGAGTTAGATATCATTTGATTACCGTCAGCTACTATTGAAGCACCAGGAACAGTAAACTCACCAGCAGTATTGGCCATCAATATATAAGTGAAAGTAATACTACTAGTAGATGATACACTACCATTCACAATCTGAGTACTACTTTGTTCTGATCGGCTTGGCCCCATTAAAACATCAAATCCTTTGATAGAAGGAGCACGAAAATCTTTTACTTTCTGTGTTGTAACCGTATACGATAGCCTAAATTGATCGCCTACCACCACCACGTCCGGAGCAGAAGCAACAAACGACACTTTATCAGCGAAAGTTTGGGTGCTATATGCCATCAATGTCATTAATATAATAATTAGTTTTCTCATTGCTTATGAAATTTATATCGTCAACTTAATATTACCAGTCTTTTTCCAAACGCCCACCTTGCAACACTTTCTGTTGTTTCTTCACTTTATCCTGCACATCCTTTTCATCCTGCATCACAGAATTAAGTAATTGTTCTGCATTCTCCTTCGACATTTGATTGTCTTTCTTTTCAGATTTTGGAGGTTGTTGCTGATCTTTCTTTTCATCCTGTTTTTGATCATTCTGTTTGTCTTTATTCTTATCTTGTTGTTGATCTTGCTTCTGTTGCTGGTCTTTGTTTTGATCTTGATTTTGGTCCTGATTCTGCTGTTGATCTTTCAGCATTTTCTGGGCAAGTGCCAAATTATATCGAGTTTCATCGTCAGCTGGATTATTGCGTAACGACATTTTATACGCTTCTACTGCTTTTGCATAATCTTTACCAGCTTGAAAAAGAACCCCCATATTATGATAAATATGAGCCAGTTTCATTTTGTCTTTTTCGATTTTGCCGGCAGCTACATATTGTTCCATAGCATCCTGAAACTTTTGTTGCTGTGAGAGAGTATTCCCCAGATTATACATGGATACTGTCGACTTAGGGTTTACTTCTAAAGCTTTCCGATAATTCACCTCCGCATCTACAAATACGCTGTCATTAAACAAACGGTTTCCTTTACGGATGTAGTCACGCTCTGCTTTCTGTGCCGAGACACTGGCTACCGATAGTAGAAAAATAGTGAATAGAATATATTTACTTCTTAACATATGCATAGCTATTTCTTATTAGAAAATAGGTGAACGTTTTTGAACAAAGGATTTTTACGATCTAGAATTAACAATTCTGCTAACAATAATATTAAAATAATCCATGCAATAGCTTGAAACTGTTCGTTAAACTCTGTATACACTTTCGACTCAACATCTGATTTCGCCATTTTATTCACTTCCTGATTAATAGCTTTCTGAGCAGAGTTAGTATTATCTACTCGTACATAAATACCTTTTCCTTCTTTGGCAATTTCCTGACACATAGCTTCGTTTAAGCGTGTGACAATAACATTCCCTTCACGGTCACGACGATAATCATTTGTACCTTCTATGGGAATAGGTGCACCATCAGGCATACCCACCCCTAATACACTTACTTGAATACCTTTTTCAGCTGCAACTTTAGCAGCTTCTACAGCTCCGCCTTCATGGTTTTCACCATCTGTAATTACAACAATGGCACGTCCCACTCCTTCTTGAGGTGTAAAACTCCGTACAGCCAAATTAATAGCTTCTCCAATAGCCGTACCTTGTTTAGAAATCAATGAAGGACTAATCGACTCCAAAAACATCTTGGCAGAAATATAGTCGCTGGTAATCGGTAACTGTGTAAATGCATCTCCTGCAAATACAATCATACCGATTTTATCATTATCCAGTTCATCAACTAACCTGGAAATTAATCTTTTAGCTTTTTCCAGACGACTTGGCTGTACGTCCTGTGCCAACATCGAATTTGAAATATCCAAAGCAATAATAACTTCTACCCCTTTACGCTTCACTGTTTCCTGTTTGGAGCCAAACTGAGGACGTGCTAATAATACAGAGAACAAGCCGATAACAACAAATATTATCCAAAATTTTATATCCGGACGATATTTGGATACATCAGGCATCAACTGGGCCAGTAAAACCGGATCACCAAAACGTCGAATATTTTTTCTTCTCCTGTAATTGGAATACAAGTAGAAAACTGCTAAAAAAGGTAATAGCAACAATAAATATAAATATGTAGGTTCTTCAAATCGGAACATTTTCTTCTTATTTTACGATTGACAAATAACGATTGACAAACATCCTTATGGAATCTTTTTGAGTATTGAGTTACGCAATAACACTTCTAATAACACACAAAGGAAAGCCGCCAATGCAAACCACTGATATTCTTCGTCCCTCTTACTATACTCCTTTACATTCAGTTTAGTTTTTTCCAGTTTATCAATTTCCTCATATACTTCTTTTAGTTTCGAGTTACTCGTAGCCCTAAAATAGTTACCATCGGTTGTACCTGCAATCTGTGTCAACGTTTTCTCATCAATTTCCACCGGCATATTTACATATTGCACCGTATTTCCAACTGGATAGGGATAAGGTGCCATACCATTCGTCCCCACCCCAATAGTATACACGCGAATACCAAAACTTTTGGCTATCTCAGCAGCCGTCAATGGAGAAATATCCCCTTTGTTATTAGTACCGTCTGTCAATAAAATAATCACCTTAGACTTTGCCTTACTATCTTTCAGTCGGGTTACTGCATTTGCTATTCCCATACCTACTGCTGTACCATCTTCGATAAGGCCACATTTGATATTATGAATCATATCCAATAAAACAGCATGGTCGACAGTAAGCGGACATTGAGTGAAAGTTTCACCTGCAAATAAAGTTATACCGATATTATCGTTAGGGCGGCCGTTAATAAATTCAGCAGCTACATCCTTTGCAGCTTCCAACCGATTCGGCTTTAAATCCTCGGCTAACATACTAGTAGATACGTCAATAGCGAGCATTATATCAATCCCTTCTATTTCGCTATTCTGCCATTTATTAGTCGTTTGCGGACGTGCAAGCACTAGAATAACCAGCACTAAGGCAATAACACGCAATAAGAATGGAACATGCAACAAATAGTTCTTATAGCTTTTAGGTGTATGTGCATATACACGAGCATCCGAAATTTGAAGAGTTGCTTCACTTTTCTTTTGCCTCAGAATATACCATACAATATAAGGTATAAGTAATAATAGCAAAAACAGATATTCAATATTGGCAAAAATCATTTCATTTATGATTTAACAGTTTACTATTTAGTATTCAAGCTATATATACT
>OJKQ01001347.1_pt1 | contig 11355 bp, 10 predicted proteins | sample 1596641 | NCBI WGS metagenome assembly OJKQ01 (sample SAMEA4350167, study PRJEB24818) | metagenome | biome: human; feature: gut; material: faeces | place: Denmark | collected 2013-09 | reverse complement strand
TAGTGTGTACTTCTGTTACTGTACGTGATATGTATTGTTATCAGATCTATTTGCTGTGCTTGGACACTGTGAGCGCATACTTTGGTGACTTAACTAGGTTATTTTGTGATTTGTTTGTCAACGTGATGTTCCTTGATGATTTCATTTTTTTTTTTTCAAGCAGAAGACGGCATACGAGATGCTCAGGAGTCTCGTGGGCTCGGAGATGTGTAATAAGAGACAGTGCCAAAGCATCGACACCTTTTTTCAATTGGTCACGGGCGTCAATATTGAATAATATTTCTTTTGCCATAATGATATTTACAATTTAATGATTGATTATTTACTACATTTATTAACCCAAAACAGCGAGAACATCGCTCTGACGCATGATAAGGTATTTAGTACCTTCGACTTCAAGTTCTGTTCCGGCATATTTACCATAAAGAACTGTAGCGCCTACTTTCAATACCATTTCTTCATCTTTCGTACCGTGACCTACTGCCACAACTTCACCTTTCAAAGGTTTTTCTTTTGCTGTATCAGGAATAATGATACCACCAATTGTTTTTTCTTCTGCAGGTGCAGGGAGGATAAGCACTCTGTCTGCTAATGGTTTAATGTTCATAGTTACTTATTATATTTTAGTTATACATTATAATATTAATTGTCACCCGCCTGTTCTGCAGGCGAACCGTTAAAGACATTGCGAAAAGCGTGCCAAAGCAAAAGAATGATTGTTTGGCAGAAATTGACTGACAAAATGACTGACAGTTCACCTCTTATGGCAAAAAGAGAGAGCTACCACTACCCTACCTTCATAGTATTAACAAAGAAGTTACTCCCCGTAGGGCGCAAACTTCCCTTCCCTTTACCACAAAGTTCTTTCCGCCCCGTTTCAGACTTAAAACGGAAGTTGCGTTTTTATAAATGAAGGCTTTGATTATATAAACGAAACTTGCGTTTTTATAAACGGAAGTTTCGTTTATAGATTATGATAAAGCAAGAGCAACTTTACGCTCTATATAGAGGAAGTTTGCAAAGGATGAAGTGAGACTTATCTATATGTCTCCAGGAAAACAAACAAGGAGGTCTGAACTTTGCAGCCCAAACCTCCTGATTATGTGTGAAGGGAATGTATGTATGCGAAAGCTATAAACTAGCTATATACTTCCATAGCGGAGCAGCGTTCAGCGCTTGCATGATTTCGTTGTTATCCAGCAGCCGTTTCACCTCTTCCAAGGTGAGCAGATGCACGGAAAGATCTTCGGTAGCTTCCAGATGTTGGTGGTCGATGAGTTCCACATCGGTTGCAAGGAAGCAATACGTCAGATTGGTGTGAGTGCTCGGATTGGCGGAAATCAACATATATTCCTGCCAGTTGCCATTTCCGTAGCCGGTTTCTTCCCATAATTCGCGTTGGGCGGATACCAATGGCGAAGCGTCTTCCTTTTCACACACACCGGCACAAAGTTCATAACAAGTCCGGCCGATGCCGGGACGGTATTGGCGGACAAATACAAATTTGCCTTCTTTGGTTATGGCAATCGTGTTTACCCAGTCGGGATATTCAAGAATATAATATTCGGGGATATGATTTCCATTGGGAAGCAACATATCTTCACAACGAACGGTCAGCCACGGGCGGCGGAACAGGTATTTGCTGCTCACCGTTTTCCATGCTTTGTTTTTCTCTTCCATAAGGTTTCTTGTTTTCTTCCGGCAAAAGTAATGATTTCCTCCGGATATCTTGCTTTACAGCTTTCTCTTTTATTCGTCCACACAAGTTATCTCTATCATCCGGATCTGTTCCAGATATTTCTTAGTCGAACTAACCAAAGAACTTCCCATATAGAATAAAAACATCAGGCTGACAATAGTCATTAGTACACCAATCAAAGCGAAACGGTTTCTTTGTTCTAAAATGCTGCTATTCATACCTCTTCCTCCTCTTAATTTTACCTACTGCAAAGATAACGCAGAAAGGCTACAAAAAATTTACAAGAATGTTTCAAAAAGCTTAAATATTGAAATAGTGTTCGTATCTTTGCATCCGCTAACAACCCCTTAATTACAATATGGCATTTACGAATAACATTATGATTGTCCGGCACAAGTTACTGGCTGACCTTGTAAGACTCTGGAAAAACGACCAGTTAGTAGAAAAAATAGACCGGCTACCTATTGAATTGAGCCCACGCAAGTCAAAGCCTCTGGGACGCTGTTGTGTACACAAAGAACGAGCCGTGTGGAGATACAAGATGTTCCCCCTAATGGGACTGGACATGACAGACGAACATGACGAAGTAACTCCTCTCTCCGAATATGCGCAGCAAGCATTGAGCCGTCCCGAACCGGATAAAGAAAATATAATGTGCGTCATTGACGAAGCGTGTTCTTCCTGCATACAGATTAATTATGAAATAACCAACCTTTGTCGCGGATGTGTGGCCCGTAGTTGCTATATGAACTGCCCCAAAGATGCCATACGTTTCAAGAAAAACGGTCAGGCAATGATCGACCATGAGACGTGTATCAGTTGCGGTATCTGTCATAAGAGTTGCCCGTATCATGCCATCGTCTATATTCCTGTGCCTTGCGAAGAATCCTGTCCGGTGAAAGCTATCAGTAAAGATGAACACGGAATAGAGCATATCGACGAAAGCAAATGTATATATTGCGGAAAGTGCATGAATGCTTGTCCGTTCGGTGCTATCTTCGAGATTTCACAGACATTCGACGTTTTGCAACGAATCCGTAAAGGAGAGAAAATGGTGGCTATTATTGCTCCGTCTATCCTCGGGCAGTTCAAGACTTCGATCGAACAAGTATATGGAGCTTTTAAAGAAATAGGATTTACCGATGTGATTGAAGTGGCCGAAGGAGCAATGTCGACTACCAGCAACGAAGCACACGAGTTACTGGAGAAGTTGGAAAAAGGACAAAGTTTCATGACTACTTCCTGCTGCCCTTCTTACATCGAACTGGTAGAAAAACATATTCCGGGGATGAAACCATACGTTTCCACCACCGGTTCGCCGATGTATTACACGGCACGGATCGCCAAGGAGAAGCACCCGGATGCAAAAATCGTATTCGTAGGTCCATGTGTAGCCAAACGTAAAGAGGTGCGCCGCGACAAGGCCGTAGATTATATCCTGACATTCGAAGAGGTGGGTTCCATTCTTGACGGGTTGGACATCCAACTGGAGCAGACACAGGCTTTCTCCATATTGCATACTTCCGTCCGCGAAGCACACGGTTTCGCACAAGCCGGCGGTGTAATGGGAGCTGTCAAAGCATACCTGAAAGAAGAAGCGGAAAAGATAAACGCGATCCAAGTGTCGGATATCAATAAGAAGAACATAGCCCTGCTGCGTGCCTGTGCCAAGACCGGAAAGGCAGCCGGACAATTTATTGAAGTCATGGCTTGCGAAGGTGGTTGTATCACCGGACCGAGCACGCACAATGACATTGTTTCGGGACGTCGCCAACTGGCACAAGAGCTGCTCAAACGAAAAGAGAGCTATGAAACAATGGATAGATAAACTACGGCAGGAAAGAACTCTTCGACCCGAAGAATTCCGGCAACTGTTGACCGGATGTGACGCGGACTCCCTACGAATCATTAACGAACAGGCACGGGAGGTCAGCCTCCGGCATTTCGGAAACCGGATTTATATCCGTGGACTGATTGAAATAAGTAATTGCTGCCGGAACAACTGCTATTACTGCGGCATCCGGAAAGGTAATCCGCACGTAGCACGTTACCGGCTGAGTCCGGAAAGTATTCTGGATTGCTGCAAACAAGGATACGCACTGGGATTCCGGACTTTTGTCCTGCAAGGGGGAGAAGATCCTGCACTGACGGACGACCGCATAGAGACAATCGTTGCCGCCATACGGCGGCATTATCCGGACTGTGCCATTACGCTATCACTCGGCGAAAAGTCACGCGAAGCGTATGAACGTTTCTTTCACGCCGGAGCCAATCGCTACCTGTTACGGCACGAAACTTACGACGCGACGCATTACAGCCAACTGCACCCTGCCGGAATGTCCGGCAAGCAACGCCTGCAATGCCTGCAAAACTTAAAAGAAACAGGGTATCAAACCGGAACGGGAATTATGGTCGGTAGTCCGGGACAGACTGTAGAACATCTGATTCAAGACATTCTGTTTATCGAAAAACTCCGTCCTGAAATGATCGGCATCGGTCCTTTTCTGCCTCATCAGGATACGCCTTTTGCCCGATATTCCAGCGGAACGCTCGAACAGACACTGCTCTTATTGTCTATCTTCCGCCTGATGCACCCTTCGGCACTGATTCCATCGACAACAGCTCTGGCTACACTGACTCCCGACGGACGGGAACGGGGGATATTGGCAGGAGCAAATGTAGTCATGCCCAATCTGTCGCCACAGGAGGAACGGAAAAAGTATACCTTATATAATAACAAAGCCTCCCTCGGAGCTGAATCGGCAGAAGGAATCAGGATATTGCAACAACAATTACATAACATCGGCTACGAGATTTCTTTCTCCAGAGGAGATTTTAAAACGGTTGACAGTTAGAAGTCAGTTAGTTGGAACTTAGAAGTTTAGAATAGATTATGACATACAAAGTAGATTCACCTGAAGCAGAAGAATTCATCCACCATGAAGAAATTCTGGAAACACTGGAATATGCACGGACCAACAAAGACAATCGTGCACTGATTGAACAACTGATTGAAAAAGCTGCTCTATGTAAAGGACTGACACATCGGGAAGCAGCCGTCCTATTGGAATGTGACCAGCCCGATCTGATAGAACACATCTTTCATCTCGCCAAAGAAATCAAACAAAAGTTTTACGGCAACCGTATCGTAATGTTTGCACCGCTGTACCTCTCGAACTATTGCGTCAACGGCTGTACCTACTGCCCGTATCATGCCAAGAACAAAACGATTGCCCGCAAGAAACTGACACAAGAAGAGATCCGTCAGGAAGTGATTGCCTTACAGGATATGGGGCACAAGCGCCTGGCACTCGAAGCAGGAGAACATCCCACCCTGAATCCGATAGAATATATTCTGGAATCTATCCGGACGATTTACGGTATCAAACATAAAAACGGGGCTATCCGTCGGGTGAACGTAAATATTGCAGCCACTACGGTAGAAAACTACCGCCGGTTGAAAGAGGCAGGCATCGGCACTTATATATTGTTCCAGGAGACTTATCATAAAGAAAACTACGAAGCCCTCCACCCCACCGGACCGAAAAGCAACTATGCCTACCACACGGAAGCCATGGACCGTGCTATGGAAGGGGGTATTGACGATGTAGGGGTAGGCGTTCTCTTCGGACTGAATACATACCGTTATGACTTTACCGGACTGCTGATGCACGCCGAACATCTGGAAGCCAGATTCGGCGTAGGTCCGCATACGATCAGCGTTCCGCGCATCTGCTCGGCAGATGATATTGATGCAGGGGATTTCCCCAATGCTATCTCGGACGAGATATTCAGCAAGATTGTAGCTGTTATCCGGATAGCCGTTCCATATACCGGAATGATTATTTCGACCCGCGAATCACAGGAGTCACGCAAGAAGGTCCTCGAACTGGGCATTTCACAAATCAGCGGCGGTTCGCGTACCAGTGTCGGAGGGTATGCGGAAAGAGAACTGCCGGAGAACAATTCCGCACAGTTCGATGTCAGTGACACACGGACACTGGACGAGGTTGTCAACTGGCTGCTCGATCTCGGGCATATCCCCAGCTTCTGTACTGCCTGTTACCGCGAAGGAAGAACGGGCGACCGTTTCATGTCGCTCGTCAAATCCGGACAGATAGCAAACTGCTGTGCCCCGAATGCCTTAATGACACTGAAAGAGTATCTGGAAGATTATGCCTCCGAAGACACCCGGAAAAAAGGGCTGAAACTGATTGAAAAGGAAACGGAACATATTCCGAATCCCAAAATCAGAGAAATCGCCATACGTAACTTAAAAGCAATCGCCGAAGGCAAAAGAGATTTTCGATTATGAGTTTAACAGATACCCCTAACGCCAACAGGCTTCACATAGCTCTTTTCGGCAGACGAAACAGTGGCAAGTCTTCTCTTATCAACGCTTTGACAGGACAGGACACTGCGCTCGTCTCGGATACTCCGGGAACAACCACCGACCCGGTAGCGAAAGCCATGGAAATTCATGGGATCGGACCGTGCCTGTTTATCGATACACCGGGATTCGACGATGAAGGCGAACTTGGGCGAATGCGTATTGAACGCACATGGAAAGCGGTAGAGAAAACAGATATGGCTATCTTATTTTGTGGAGGCGATACGTCTGCCGAGCTTTCAAAGGAGACAAAGGAGCCCGATTTTACAGAAGAACTTTACTGGCTGGAACAGTTAAAGGCTAAAGGGATTCCGACGATTCTGCTGATAAACAAAACAGATATACGGAAAGATTCACAGGCGTTGGCTATCAAAGTCAGAGAAAGTTTCGGAGATACTCCTGTCCTAATCAGTGCAAAAGAGAAAACAGGGATCGAACAGATCCGCCGGACTATACTGGAAAAACTCCCTCCGGATTTCGGCCAGCAAAGTATCACCGGAACGTTAGTCGCAGAGAATGACCTCGTACTTCTCGTAATGCCACAGGACATACAGGCTCCCAAAGGCCGGCTCATCCTGCCGCAAGTACAGACGATTCGTGAATTGCTGGACAAGAAATGTCTGATTGCCACCTGTACCACCGACAAGTTGCCGGAAACATTACACGCCCTTGCTCATCCTCCCAAATTGATTATTACGGATTCGCAGGTTTTCAAAACAGTCTACGAGCAAAAACCGGAAGAGAGCAAACTTACGTCCTTTTCTGTGCTTTTCGCCGGATATAAGGGAGATATTCATTATTATGTGAAAAGTGCGGCCGCTATTGAGATGCTGACCGAATCATCACGTGTGCTAATAGCCGAAGCCTGTACCCATGCCCCTCTTTCCGAGGATATCGGGCGGGTGAAACTTCCCCGCTTACTGAGAAAACGTATCGGTGAGAAACTGCAAATAGACATCGTGGCCGGAACAGACTTTCCACAAGACCTGACACCTTATTCTTTAGTGATTCACTGTGGGGCATGTATGTTCAACCGCAAATATGTACTCAGCCGTATCGAGTTAGCCCGAAAGCAAAATATTCCCATGACAAACTATGGAGTAGCCATTGCTTTCCTCAATGGGATACTAGATCGGATTGAATACTAAAAAAAGAGCTGTTTTGGTTGTATACTAAGAACATTAAGTTTACATTTGCTACCTAATTAATCATATTATTTAATTTAATACACAACACATGAAAAAGAAAGAAGTGGCTTTAGCCATTTTTCTGTTGACCGGACTCACTCTCCAGGCGCAGGAAAGAGTGACACAATACAAAGTCCGCGACGCTATTGAGGTTCGTACACCTATCATGAACGACAGTATCAACCCGAAAGGAGAAAAGCATTCAACCAAGATGTTGCTTAAAACTCCGGTAGTACTCGACCTCCCTGATGCGCCCCTGCAATCACTGACCGTTGACACGGCAGGGTATCTAACATTGGATAAGGCTGACAAAAACAGCAAGATTTATGTACTTAAAACACAGATCAGGGCGGAACGTTTCCTGAAAGGAAAATTGAAAGTTACTTCTCCCGTCCGCTGGGAAGTCTTTATCGACGAAGTTTCCAAGCAGACAAAGGACGCCGCCGAAGATAGTATCAGTTCTGCCTCCTCTCGGGATATAGCTCTTACTCTAGAACCGGAAAGAGATTATGAAATCACAATCAAATTGCTTTCCACCGCAGAAGACAAAGCTGCTCCTACCCTGAAATGCGAGTTTATTAAGGACAACAAATTCAAAGATATCGCCTGCACACTAGATCCGAATGCAAAAAAGCGTTTTTCACTGGATAATACAGTGTACGGCAACCGTGTTATCTCCGTTGCGATCTCTCCGAGTGGAAAATACCTGCTGACCCGTTATTGGAACAACCATGCTGCCAAACGCTCGCGTACATACTGTCAGCTCACGGAGCTGAAAACCGGAAAGGTTCTTTTGGATAATGCAAGAGACGGTATGCGTTGGATGCCCAAAAGCGACAAACTCTATTATACCGTAACAGCGCTTAGCGGAAATGACGTTATCACGCTCGACCCTGCTACACTAAACGAAGAAACTCTCTTGAAAGGGATTCCCGAACAGAGCTTTACATGGTCGCCCAACGAAGACTTCCTGATCTATTACCCCAGAGAAGAAGGAGAAAAAGAACAAGGTGCTCTCCGCCGTATCGTCAGCCCGGCAGACCGTATTCCCAACACTCGCGGACGAAGCTTCCTGGCTAAATATAACATAGCCAACGGTGTTTCCGAACGGTTGACTTATGGTAACCATAGCACTTACTTACAGGATATTTCTCCCGATGGGAAATTTATGATATATAGTACATCGAAAGAAAACATCACTCAACGTCCGTTCTCTCTGTCTTCTCTCTACCTGGTAGATTTGGAAACGTTGAAGGTTGACACTCTTTTCCACGACGAACGCTTCCTGGGAGGTGCCAGCTATTCACCGGACGGCAAGCAGTTATTGCTTACAGCAAGTCCCGAGGCCTTCGGCGGAATCGGAAAGAATTGCGGTAATCATCCTATTGCCAATGATTTCGACACACAGGCATTTATCATAGACCTAGCTACCCGCAAGATACAGCCGATTACTAAAGACTTCAACCCGACTGTCAGCCCTCTGCAATGGAATCGCGGGGACGGATGTATTTATTTCAATACGGACGATGGCGACTGCAAGAACATCTATCGCTACTCGCCCAAAAACAACAGTTTTGAGAAGTTGAACCTGGAAACGGATGTTACCAGTGCTTTCACCTTATCGGAATACAATCCGGGAATCGCCGCTTATATCGGTCAATCCGACCATAATGCCGGAGTTGCCTATCTGTATGACATGAAGAAAAAAACTTCCCGGTTACTGGCCGACCCATTGAAGCCAATTCTCGACCAGATAGAATTAGGTAAAACCGAACCGTGGAACTTTACGGCCTCGGACGGAACGGTAATCACCGGAAAGATGTGTCTGCCGCCCAACTTCGACCCGAATAAGAAGTATCCGATGCTTGTTTATTACTATGGCGGAACCACTCCTACGACACGTGGCATCAGTAATCCGTATTGTGCCCAACTGTTCGCTTCACGCGACTATGTAGTGTATGTGATTCAGCCTAGCGGTACTATCGGTTTCGGACAGGAATTTTCTGCACGCCACGTCAACGCGTGGGGAAAACGTACTGCTGACGATATTATTGAAGGAACAAAACAGTTCTGCAAGGAACACCCGTTTGTAGACGAAAAACGAATCGGATGTCTCGGTGCTTCCTACGGAGGATTCATGACGCAGTATCTGCAAACTCAAACTGACATCTTTGCCGCTGCCGTGTCTCATGCAGGTATCAGCGATGTGACCAGCTATTGGGGAGAAGGTTACTGGGGCTATTCATACAATGCGATTGCCGCCGCCGACAGCTACCCTTGGAAAAACCCGGATCTGTTTACCAAACAAGGCTCTTTATTCAATGCTGACAAGATCAACACCCCATTGCTATTGTTGCACGGAACCGTAGATACCAATGTACCCATAGGTGAAAGTATACAGCTTTTCAATGCCTTGAAGATATTAGGAAAGACTGTTGAATTCATCACAGTAGACGGTGAGAATCATTTTATTTCAGATTACGACAAGCGTATCAAATGGCACAATTCTATTATGGCATGGTTTGCCCGCTGGCTGCAGGATCGCCCGGAATGGTGGAATGAGATGTATCCCGAACGTCATTTGTAACTCCCGGTAAACAGGAGTACTATTCCCAAATAATAAGGTGCCGCTGATCGAATGTCAACGGCACCTTATCTTTTTATAATCAATGTTCTTTTATCTCTTTACTGCAGCAATCAATTCTTCTGCCGAAACAAGATTCTGTTCCCCTGTCTCCATATTCTTCAGCATAACTTTGCCCTCATTCATCTCGTTTTCACCTACGATAGCGACAAACGGAATATTCTTCGCATTGGCATAGCTCATTTGTTTTTTCATCTTGGAGGCATCCGGGAAGATTTCGGCACGGATACCTGCTGCACGCACTTTTGCCAAAACACCCATAGAGAAAGCCGCTTCCTCTTCACCGAAATTGATGAATAACACTTCTGTTCCGTTCACAGCTTCTTTCGGATAAAGTTCGAGCTGGTTCAACACATCGAAGATACGGTCTGCACCGAAAGAGATACCGACACCGGATACCCCCGACATACCGAATACTCCGGTCAGATTGTCATAGCGTCCACCGCCTGTGATACTGCCGATTTGTACGTCCAACGCCTTCACTTCAAAAATAGCCCCTGTATAGTAGTTCAATCCGCGGGCCAATGTCAGGTCAAGTTCAATTTCATTCTTCAGCCCCATTGTTTCCAATGTATTCAGAATAAACTCACTTTCCTCCACTCCCTTCAATCCTACTTCACTGGCTGACAACACTTCTTTCAATGTGCCCAGTTTCTCCGCATTCGTGCCGTTAAGAAGAATAATAGGCTGCAATTTGGCAATAGCCTCATCACTGATCCCTTTCTCTTTCAGTTCGGCATTCACGTTGTCCAGACCGATCTTATCCAGCTTATCTATGGCTACGGTTATATCGACAATCTTATCAGCTTCACCGATAATCTCGGCAATACCGGAAAGAATCTTACGATTATTAATCTTGATGCATACACGAATACCGAAACGGCTGAATACAGTATCAACAATCTGCATCAGTTCTACCTCGTTCAGCAACGAATCACTACCTACCACATCCGCATCACATTGATAAAACTCACGATAACGCCCTTTCTGCGGACGGTCGGCACGCCATACCGGCTGAATCTGATAGCGTTTGAAAGGGAACGTGATTTCGTCACGGTGCATCACTACATAACGGGCAAAAGGTACAGTCAAGTCATAACGCAATCCTTTCTCACAGAATTTGCTTGCCAGCTTTGCTGCATTACGGCTCAACAATTCCTCGTCAGTAATACCGGAAAAATAATCTCCCGAGTTCTGAATCTTAAAAAGAAGTTTGTCGCCTTCATCTCCATACTTTCCCATGAGTGTAGAAAGCATTTCCATAGATGGAGTTTCTATCTGCTGGAAACCATAAAGATGATATACGTCACGAATCGTATTGAATATATAATTACGCTTCGCCATTTCTACCGGCGAGAAGTCACGAGTTCCTTTAGGAATACTTGGTTTTGCTGCCATAATATTACTGTTTATAATTTTAATTGCGCAAATTTAC
>OJKQ01001344.1_pt1 | contig 11367 bp, 8 predicted proteins | sample 1596641 | NCBI WGS metagenome assembly OJKQ01 (sample SAMEA4350167, study PRJEB24818) | metagenome | biome: human; feature: gut; material: faeces | place: Denmark | collected 2013-09 | reverse complement strand
CAATGAACACGGTAAGCACTTCGAGGCCGAGTTCCTTCGCGCGCCGTTTGACCGTCCGGGCTCCCTGTAGGTCGATTTCCAAGACCACGGGGATATTGCGTTCCAGATGTTCCACGACTGGTTTCACGGGTGTGCCGTAGTGGGCGAGTCCGAACACGTCGGCGGTTTCGAGAAACTCCCCCGCCTTTTCTTTGGCCAGGAATTCAGGTTCGGTCATGAAGAAATAGTTCACGCCGTCCACTTCGCCCGGACGAGGCTGGCGTGTCGTGGCGGACACCGACAGCCAGATTTCGGGGTGCTGTTCGCGTACGCGCCCCAGAACAGTGCCTTTGCCCACTCCGGCGGGTCCGCAGAGCACAATCAAACGTCCATGTTGAGAATCAGCCATTCCATCCCCACTCTTGGTTATGTCTTGTTTTCCAAAAAGGAAGCTATTCAGAAAAAGAATTTATTCGACGTCTCCATCAGCCGCATCATCGGCGCTTTCGTTTTGAGCCTCGGTCAATGCCTGCCGAATATCCCTGGCGACCGACGCGGTGGCTTCGGTCAATTTTGCGATGTCGGGACCGTGCGTGGCGATGGAACGAGATACCGTAACCAGCACATTGCCCTTGGTGCCTTTGAACACGGTCTTCAGATCGCGTGTCTCCGCTCCCTGCCATCCGTAGCCTGGGGAAAGAATCGGTCCGGTGAACTTGGCCGGGTCGACGCCCGAATCGTTGATCCACTGCCCGATGGTGGCGCCGATGATAAGGCCGACGGAACCCATTCCATCATTGCCCTTATTGAATTTCTGAGCAGTGCTGGCGATGCCGTACGCCACTGTTTTGCCCTTGTATTCGCCTGCCTGACGAATCGCCGTCTGCAGGCTGGCGCCTTCCTGGTTGGACGTCAACGATGCGATGAACACGCCCCTGCCGTTGTTGAGCGCGTCATTGATGACGCCTCCCAATGACCGTGCGCCGTAATACGGCAGCAGGGTGATGGCGTCTGCCAGCAATGGCGCGCCCGGCTTGAAATAGGCGTCCGCGAACGCGGAAATCGTGGTCGGCAGGCCGCCATGCAGGCAGTCGACGATGGTGATGACACCCATCTGCCGTGCCGCATAGAGCACGCGTTCAAGCGCGGCGATGCCTTTGGAACCGTACCGCTCGAACATGGAGGACTGGAATTTGACAGCTGCGGCACGGCCATTGGCCGCCTGCAGCATGCGCATGGAATACAGCTCCGCCCCCAACGCGTCGACGTTATAGCCCCAGTCAGTGAGGAGCTGCCGATGCGGGTCGATGCCGACGCACAACGGGCCGTATTTGGCCATTGAATTGCTCAGTCGCAGACCGAAATCCGAACGCTGGGCATTCACTTCCTCACTGCTGGGGCTACTCATCATTAGTCACGGCTTTCCAATTCGAACAGCTGCGTGGAATGATCCTGAATACTCATGATCTGATAATCATTATTGCGCACCGCCTCGATAGCCATCAACACGGCGGAGAATTCCGTCATGGTGGTGAACTGCGGCAGGTCGGCTGCGATAGCCGCCGAACGGATGGCGTAGCCGTCGGAACGGGAACCGCGGGAGTTCGGCGTGTTGAGAATCAGGTCGATCGCGCCTTCCTCGATCAGCTGGACGACGTTCTTGCCGACGCTGCCCTCCGCATGGTAGGTGGTGATCGGGTCGTCTGGATCGGAGTCCATACGCACGCTGATCTTGTCGACGATCTTGGAATCGATGCCGTAGCGGCGCAGCACGGATGCCGTGCCTTCGGTGGCCCAGATGTTGAAGCCGAGCTCGACCAGTCGCGCGGCGAACAGCGGCAGCTGGCGCTTGTCGGTGTCGTTCACGGAGATGAACACGTTGCCGCTGGTCGGCAGGCCGCCTTCGTATGCGGCGAGCTGGCTCTTGGCGAACGCGTGCGGGAAGTCGCGGTCGAAGCCCATGACCTCGCCGGTGGAACGCATTTCCGGTCCGAGCAGCACGTCGACGGTCTTGCCGAGCGGAGTGCGGAATCGCTTGAACGGAAGCACGGATTCCTTGACGGCCACCTGCTGGCCACGATGGATGTCGCCACCGTCGCCGTGGGGCAGGAGCAGGCCGTTGTCACGCTGCTGCTGGATGGTTTCGCCGACCATGATGCGGGCGGCGGCCTTGGCCAGTGCCACACCGGTGGCCTTGGAAGCGAACGGCACGGTACGGGAGGCACGCGGATTGGCCTCGATGACGTACAGCGTGTTGGCCATGAAGGCATACTGCACGTTGATCAGGCCCTGCACGCCACAGCCCTTGGCAATGGCGTAGGTGCCTTCACGCAGACGACGGATCTGGTCATCGGACAGCGTGCTCGGAGGCAGGGTGCAGGCGGCGTCACCGGAATGGACGCCAGCTTCCTCGACGTGCTCCATGATGCCGCCGATATACAGCTCCTCGCCGTCGAACAGCGCGTCGACGTCGATTTCCACGGCATCCTGCAGGAACTTGTCGATGAGCAGCGGCGAAGGCAGACGGCCGGACACGACGGTGTCGGCCTGGGCTTCCTTCAATGCGCGATCGACGTACTTGCGCAATTGGGCGTCGTCGTAGACAATTTCCATGCCACGGCCGCCGAGCACGTAGCTCGGACGGACCAGCACCGGGTATCCGATGGCGTGCGCGGCCTCGCGGGCCTCGTCCAGGCTCAGCGCGGTGCCGTAGCGCGGCGCGTTCATGTCGGCCTTCTTCAGCACCTCGCCGAAGAGCTCACGGTTTTCGGCCAGATCAATGGATTCAGGCGTGGTGCCGAGAATCGGAACGCCTGCGGCCTTCAGTCGGGCGGCCAGGGACAGCGGGGTCTGGCCGCCGAGCTGGACGATGACGCCCTTGATCGGACCCATCTTCTTTTCGGCCTCGTAGATCTCGAGCACGTCTTCGAAGGTGAGCGGCTCGAAATACAGGCGGTCGGACATGTCGTAATCGGTCGACACGGTCTCCGGGTTGCAGTTAACCATGATCGTGTCATAGTTCTTGCCCAGTTCCTGCACGGCGTGCACACAGGTGTAGTCGAACTCGATGCCCTGGCCGATGCGGTTCGGACCGGAGCCGAGGATGATCACGGCCTCGCGGTCGCGAGGACGCAGCTCGGTCTCATCCGCGTAGCAGGAGTAGTAGTACGGGGTTGCCGCGTCGAATTCGGCGGCGCAAGTGTCGACGGTCTTGAACACCGGGCGGAGGTCGTACGACCAACGCAGCTCACGGATGGTGTTCTCGCCCTCGTCTCCCAGACGGCGCAGGTGCGCGATCTGCAGGTCGGACAGGCCGGCGAGCTTCGCCTTCTTCAGCAGCTTCCTGGTGAGCTTCTCCGCGTTCTTGACTTCCAGCGCAGTCTCGTTGATGAGCGCGAACTGGCGGATGAACCACGGGTCGATCTTGGTGGCCGCGAAGATCTGCTCTTCGGTGGCGCCTCCCCACAGGGCACGCTGAATCTGCAGATAACGGTGCTCGGTCGGCACCTTGATGGCGTCGAGCAGCTGGGAAACCTCGTCCTCGGACGGCTTGTCACCATCCCAGTTGAAGCCCATGTGACGCTTGTCGATGGAGCGCATAGCCTTACCAAGCGACTCCTGGAAGTTGCCCGCGAGAGCCATGGCCTCGCCGACGGACTTCATGGAGGTGGTCAGCGTCGGATCGGCGCCCGGGAACTTCTCGAACGCGAAACGCGGCACCTTGGTGACCACGTAGTCGATGGTCGGCTCGAAGCTGGCCGGCGTGGACTGGGTGATGTCGTTCTGGATCTCGTCCAGCGTGTAGCCGAGGGCCAGCTTGGTGGCGATCTTGGCGATCGGGAAGCCTGTGGCCTTGGAAGCCAACGCGGAGGAACGGGACACGCGCGGGTTCATCTCGATGACGATGATACGGCCGGTGTCCGGGTTGACGGCGAACTGGATGTTGCAGCCGCCGGTGTCGACGCCCACGCCACGGATGATGGCGATGCCGATGTCACGCAGCTTCTGGTATTCGCGGTCGGTCAGGGTGAAGACCGGTGCCACGGTGATGGAGTCGCCGGTGTGCACGCCGACCGGGTCGACGTTTTCGATCGGGCAGACGACCACGACATTGTCCTTCTTGTCGCGCATCAGCTCGAGTTCGTATTCCTTCCAGCCTTCGATGCCTTCCTCGATCAGCACCTCGTCGGTCGGGGAATAGTGGATGCCGGCGCCGGCGATGCGGTGCAGCTCGTCTTCGTCGTGCGCGATGCCGGAGCCGAGACCACCCATGGTGAAGCTCGGACGGACCACCAGCGGGTAGCCGAACTTCTCGGCGATCTTGTCGACTTCCTCAAGGGAATGCGCGATGTCGGAGCGGGCGGATTCGGCGCCAGCCTCCTCCACGACCTTCTTGAAGAGTTCGCGGTCCTCGCCACGATCGATGGCGTCAAGGGACGCGCCGATCAGCTCGACGTTGTACTTCTTGAGCACGCCCGCCTCGCCCAGCGCCATGGCCGCGTTCAGCGCGGTCTGTCCGCCCAGCGTCGGCAGCAACGCGTCAGGACGTTCCTTGGCGATGATCTGCTCGAGGATCGGGGTGGAGATCGGCTCGATGTAGGTGGCGTCGGCCATTTCCGGATCGGTCATGATGGTGGCCGGGTTGGAATTGACCAGAATGACCCTAATGCCCTCTTCGCGCAGCACGCGGCAGGCCTGGGTGCCCGAATAATCGAATTCCGCGGCCTGGCCGATCACGATCGGACCGGAGCCGATGACCATCACGGACTTGATGTCTGTGCGCTTAGGCATTGCGGGTTCCCTCCTTGACGGAACGCATGAGATCAACGAAACGATCGAACAGGTATGCGGCATCGTGCGGGCCGGCGGCGGCTTCCGGGTGATATTGCACGGAGAACGCCGGGATATCGACGCACTGCAGGCCTTCGACCACGTTATCGTTCAAATCGATATGGCTGACGAACACCTTGCCGTATTTGCCGTTCTCGAATGGCGCGTCGACGGGTGCGCCGATTGGCGCATCCACGGCGAAGCCATGGTTGTGCGCGGTGATTTCGATTTTGCCGGTGGTCATATCCTTGACCGGCTGGTTGATGCCGCGGTGGCCGAATTTGAGCTTGTACGTGCCGAAGCCGAGCGCGCGGCCCAGCAGCTGGTTGCCGAAGCAGATGCCGAAGAACGGATATCCGGCGTCGAGCACCTGACGCAGCAGATTCACTTCAGGATCGGCCTGTTCCGGGTCGCCCGGACCGTTGGAGAAAAAGACGCCGTCGGGATTAAGGGACTGGAGCTCGTCGAAGGTGATGGTGGACGGCACCACATGCACGCGGCAGCCGCGTTCGGCCATGCGATGCGGGGTCATGGACTTGATGCCCAGATCGACGGCCGCCACGGTAAACAGCGGTTCCTTGCCTTCGAATTCGCCGCAGGGTTCGATGGTATAGGCTTCCTTGGTGCTGACCTCGTCGTAGAGGCTCATGCCCTTCATCTGCGGAGTGGCCTTGACCTCGTCGAGCATGGAGTCGATGGTGCGCAGTTTGCCGTCACCGTCGAGCAGCGCGTCGCCTGAGAAGATGGCCGCGCGCATCACACCGGCGGAACGCAGGTGGCGTACCAGCTTGCGCGTGTCGATATGGCTGATGCCGACGATGTGGTTGGATTCGAGATCGTCGTCAAGGCTGCCGGTGGCGCGCCAGTTGCTCACATTCGGGCTGGGATCGCGCACCACATAGCCTGCGACCCAGATTCTGGAGGATTCCGGATCCTCCCCGTTGATTCCCGTGTCCCCGATGTGCGGGAACGTCTGTACCACGATCTGACGGTCGTAGCTGGGATCGGTAAGCGTTTCCTGGTAGCCGGTCATGCCGGTCGCGAAAACGATCTCCCCGCTGGTCGTGCCGATCGCGCCGTATGGCTCGCCCACATACACCTGTCCGTCTTCGAGAACAAGAACGGCATCCTGAGGGTCAAACATCACGGCTTCGGAATCATACTGGTTCACCAAAACCCCCTTATAGTCAAGGTATTCGTACCAAGGATAGCGGCCGGTTAGGACTCGCGACCCGGCCGAATCGCTTAACTTTCGGCTTTATTCAGCCGAAGGTTCGGTCGGTTGTTCGGCCACTTCAGTGGCTTCCGCATCGGCGCTCACCGCGCTGAGCAGACCATGGATGAACGCCGGCGAATCGTCGTCGCACAGCGTTTTGGCAAGGCTCAACGCCTCATCGATGGCCACCATGTTGGGAACATCATCGTTGAACATGATCTCCCATGCGGCGATGCGCAGGATATTGCGGTCGACGACGCCCATGCGCTTGACCTTCCAACCGGTGGAATGTTCGTCAAGCATGGCGTCGATGGCGGCGATATGCTCCGCCACGCCACGGACGATTTCGATGGCGTAGTCGGGCAGCGGGGTCTGAGCGCCGGGCTGCTCGATGCGCTCAGCAAGAAGGGACAGGATGTCCTGTCCCTTCTCATCCGCTTCATACAACGTGTTCAGAGCCCTCTTGCGAGCGGTGGAACGTGCCATGAAACTTCGCTGTCCTTACTCTCAGTTCTCGCGGCCGAGGTAGGAGCCGTCGGTGGTGTTCACCTTGACCTTCTCGCCTTCGCCGATGAACAGCGGCACCTGGATCTCGGCGCCGGTTTCGACTGTGGCCGGCTTGGTGCCAGCGTTGGAACGGTTGCCCTGCAGGCCCGGCTCGGTGTGGGTGACGGTCAGGACGACGGAAGCCGGCAGCTCGACGGACAGCGGGGTGCCGTCGTGGAAGGACACGACGCAGTCGGTGCCTTCGAGCAGGAACTTGGCCTGGTCGCCGACCAGGGTCTTCGGAATGAAGATCTGGTCGTAGGTGGTCATGTCCATGAAGACGAAGTTGTCGCCGTCTTCATAGGAGTACTGGAGGTTGCGGTTGTCGACGGTTTCGAATTCCATCTTCATGCCCGCGTTGAAGGTCTTGTCGACGATCTTGCCGGAAAGCACGTTCTTGATGGTGGTGCGCACGAAGGCGGGGCCCTTGCCCGGCTTGACGTGCTGGAACTTGATGACGGTCCACAGCTGGCCATCGAGGTTCAGAACAGAACCGTTCTTGATGTCATTGGTAGTCTGTGCCAAATTAACTCACCTATTTCTTCATCTGACGGAAAAGCTTACAAAAAGCCTTGCTCATTATGCCACGGCGTGCATACTTTGGAGCATTGCCCTTCCATATATAAAGAAACCTCCCTCGGATTCGCATCCTTGGGAGGTTTCTTTAAAACGCTAGTTCAAGCGTGTCTTGATGTCGGGTAGAAACTACTCGATGATCTTGGTGACACGGCCCGAGCCGACGGTGTGGCCGCCTTCACGCACTGCGAAGGTCAGGCCCTCTTCCATAGCGATCGGCTGGATCAGCTCAACGCCGAAGGTAGCGTGATCGCCCGGCTGCACCATCTCAACGCCTTCCGGCAGGGTGATGACGCCGGTGACGTCGGTGGTACGGAAGTAGAACTGCGGACGGTAGTTGGAGAAGAACGGCGAGTGACGGCCGCCTTCGTCCTTGGTCAGCACGTAGACTTCGCCCTCGAACTTGGTGTGCGGGGTCACGGAGCCCGGAGCAGCCAGAACCTGGCCACGCTCGACCTGGTCACGGTTGATGCCGCGGAGCAGCAGACCGGTGTTGTCGCCAGCCTCGCACTCGTCCATCTGCTTGTGGAAGGTCTCGATGGAGGTGACGGTGGTGGTCTGGGTCGGACGGATGCCGACGATCTCGACGTTGGAGTTGACCGGGAGCTTACCACGCTCGACACGGCCGGTCACCACGGTGCCACGGCCGGAGATGGTGAAGACATCTTCGATCGGCATCAGGAACGGCTTGTCCAGATCGTGGACCGGGGTCGGGATGTAGTCATCGACGGCGTCCATGAGCTTCTTGATCTGCTCAACCCACTTCTCGTGGTCCGGAGCGTCATCGTGCAGTGCGCCGTAAGCGGACACGTGGATGACCGGGCAATCGCGATCGAAGCCATTTTCGTCGAGGAGGTCACGGACCTCTTCCTCAACGAGCTCGATGAGCTCGTCGTCGTCGACCATATCGCACTTGTTCAGAGCGACGAGGATCTTCGGGACGCCCACCTGACGAGCGAGCAGCACGTGCTCGCGGGTCTGAGCCATCGGGCCGTCGGTGGCGGCCACAACGAGGATGGCGCCATCCATCTGAGCGGCACCGGTGATCATGTTCTTCACGAAGTCGGCGTGGCCCGGGCAGTCGACGTGAGCGTAGTGACGCTTCTCGGTCTGGTACTCGATGTGGGCGATGTTGATGGTGATACCGCGGGCGGCCTCTTCCGGAGCGGAATCGATCTGGTTGAAGTCGTACTCCGGGTTGACATCCGGGTACTCCTCGTGCAGCACCTTGGAGATGGCTGCAGTCAGGGTGGTCTTGCCGTGATCGACGTGGCCGATGGTACCAATGTTAACGTGCGGCTTAGTACGCTCGTACTTTTCCTTTGCCATGTGTTTGTCCTCCTGGACGTCTCGTAGTAAGCCTTGAACTCACTTCAAGGCACTCGCTACATTTTACTGGGTTTGACGGGTTTGTGCCACTTTGGAGCCCGAACCCAGTCAGCGCTACAAAATACTAGCGCTGACTGGAGACAGTTTCCACTTCAGTGGCAGCGCGTGTCACTCGCCGCGCTGGGCCTTGATGATCTCCTCGGAGACGTTCTTCGGAACCTCAGCGTAGGAGTCCATCTGCATGGTGAACATTGCGCGGCCCTGGGTCTTGGAGCGAAGATCGCCGATGTAGCCGAACATCTCGGACAGCGGGACCTTGGCGTCGATGACCTTGACACCGGTGGAGTCGGTCATGGACTGGATGGAACCACGACGTGCGTTGATGTCGCCCATCACATCGCCCATGTACTCTTCCGGAGTACGCACTTCCACGGCCATGATCGGCTCGAGGATGACCGGCTTGGCCTTCGGGGCAGCTTCCTTGAAGCACATGGAACCTGCGATCTTGAAGGCCATTTCGGAGGAATCGACGTCGTGGACCTGGCCGTCGGTGACGGTAGCCTTGACGCCAACCACCGGGAAGCCGGCGAGGATGCCGGATTCCATGGCTTCCTGCACGCCAGCATCGATGGAAGGAATGAATTCCTTGGTGATGTGGCCGCCGGTGACTTCGTTGACGAACTCGTAGGTCTCGCCGTTCTCGGTGTCGAGCGGCTCGAAGTTCATCAGGACCTTTGCGAACTGGCCGGAACCACCGGTCTGCTTCTTGTGCGTGTATTCCTGGTTCATGACGGCCTTGCGGATCGTCTCGCGGTATGCAACCTGCGGGTTACCGACGTTGCACTCCACCTTGAATTCACGACGCATACGGTCGACGATGATGTCGAGCTGCAGCTCGCCCATGCCGGAGATCAGGGTCTGGCCGGACTCTTCGTCGGTCTTCACCTGGAAGGTCGGATCCTCGTCGGACAGCTTCGCCAGAGCGATGCTCATCTTCTCCTGGTCGGCCTTGGTCTTCGGCTCCACGGCCACCTCGATCACAGGATCCGGGAAGGTCATGGATTCGAGGGAGATCGGGGACTTCTCGTCGCACAGGGTATCACCGGTGGTGACGTTCTTCAGACCCACGAAGGTGTAGATGTTGCCGGCTTCGGCGGCATCCACCGGGTTCTCCTTGTCGGCGTGCATCTGGAAGATCTTGCCGACGCGTTCCTTCTTCTCCTTGGTGGAGTCGAGGACGGTGTCGCCCGGCTTGACGGAACCGGAGTACACGCGCACGAACACGAGCTTGCCGTAGAACGGGTGGGTGGAGATCTTGAAGACCAGTGCGGAGAACGGATCATCGGTGGTCGGCTTGCGGTCGATCTCGATGGACTCGTCCTGCGGGTCGAAGCCGACGATGGACGGAACGTCCTCCGGGCTCGGCAGGTAGTCGACGACGGCGTCCAGCATCGGCTGCACACCCTTGTCCTTGAAGGCGGAGCCGCAGAGCACCGGGTAGGCCTCACGGTTGATGGTGAGCTTGCGGATGCCGGCGCGGATCTCGTCCTCGGTCAGTTCGCCGGACTCGAGGTACTTCTCGAGCAGCTCCTCGTCGGACTCGGCGACCTGGTCGAGCAGCTCGGAACGATACTGCTCAGCCTTGTCCTGCAGGTCGGCCGGGATGTCGGTGGTGTCGTAGTGGGCACCCAGATCGCCGGAAACGTCGTTCCAGACGTAGGCCTTCATGCGGATCAGGTCGACGACGCCGGCGAAGTCGTTCTCAGCGCCGATCGGCAGCTGGACGACCAGCGGGGTCGCGCCCAGCTTGGTCTTGATGGTGTCGACGGAGTAGTAGAAGTCAGCGCCGAGCTTATCCATCTTGTTGATGAAGCAGATACGCGGAACGCCGTACTTGTCAGCCTGACGCCACACGGTCTCGGACTGCGGCTCCACGCCTTCCTTGCCATCGAACACGGCGACAGCACCATCGAGCACACGCAGGGAGCGCTCCACCTCGGCCGTGAAGTCCACGTGGCCAGGGGTATCGATGATGTTGATCTGGAACTTCTGCTTCTCGTCATGGGTCTGACGGTTCCAGAAGCAGGTGGTAGCAGCGGACTGAATGGTGATGCCGCGCTCCTGCTCCTGAGCCATCCAGTCCATGGTGGCGGTACCCTCGTGGGTCTCGCCGATCTTGTAGTTTACGCCGGTGTAGTAAAGGATACGCTCGGTAGTAGTGGTCTTACCAGCATCGATGTGAGCCATGATGCCAATGTTTCGGGTATTCTGCAAAGAAACTTTTCTAGGCATACTTTGTCTCCTTCTAAATTACCAGCGATAGTGAGCGAAGGCCTTGTTGGACTCGGCCATCTTGTGGGTGTCCTCGCGCTTCTTCACGGCGCCGCCAAGGTTGTTGGCAGCATCCATGATCTCGCCAGCCAGACGCTCCTTCATGGTCTTCTCGCCACGGCTGCGAGCATAGCTGGTCAGCCAGCGCAGACCCAGGGTCTGACGGCGCTCGGGACGAACTTCAATAGGCACCTGGTAGGTAGCGCCGCCCACACGGCGGGCCTTGACCTCCAGGGAGGGCATGATGTTCTCCAGAGCCTGAGTGTAAACCTCCATGGGCTCCTTACCGGTCTTCTCCTTGATGATATCGAAGGCACCGTAGACCACCTTCTGAGCCACGCCCTTCTTGCCATCCAGCATGATGCTGTTGGTAAGCTTGGTAACCAAAACGGAGTTATACAGCGGATCGGGCAGAACCTCACGCTTGGGTACATTTCCTCTTATGGGCAATTTGCTTCCCTCCTTCTTACAATAATTTAGTAATCATAGGTAATCGAACTGCTTTTTGTAATCCTTGTAATGCCTTTCCGAGGTTTTCCCATATCCATAGGTAAACCCTC
>OJKQ01001339.1_pt1 | contig 11399 bp, 10 predicted proteins | sample 1596641 | NCBI WGS metagenome assembly OJKQ01 (sample SAMEA4350167, study PRJEB24818) | metagenome | biome: human; feature: gut; material: faeces | place: Denmark | collected 2013-09 | reverse complement strand
AAGTTATGAGGCAAGTGCAGATTCGCCGAGACCTGATTGAGCGGCTGAGTATTTTGCGTCTGCGATTGCCACGAAGGCGCGGGCGTGTGGCGGATATTCTGCCGCTGGCGGAAAGCATTTTGAAGGTGTCTCGGGCGGCGCTAGCCGCCCCGTTTTCTGCCGCATTACGACAGCGATTACAGGCAAGCGAAACCGTGCTGGTGCACTACGACTGGCCAGGTAATATTCGTGAACTGCGCAATATGATGGAGCGACTGGCGCTATTTTTAAGTGTGGAACCGACGCCGGATTTAACGCCGCAATTTTTGCAGCTGCTACTGCCGGAACTGGCGCGCGAGTCGGCGAAAACTCCCGCTCCACGCTTACTGACACCACAACAGGCACTGGAGAAATTTAATGGCGATAAAACAGCAGCGGCGAATTATTTAGGTATCAGCCGGACGACGTTCTGGCGGCGGCTGAAAAGCTGAACTGCCGAATGCAGCGCGAACGCTTTATCCGGCATAAATTTCAATAGATGATCGCCGATAAACTTACGCATCGGGGATGTTTATATAGGGTTCAGAATTACTTCTTCTTATAAATATCCGCCGTGCCGTGGATCTTATTGTCAGTCTGACCAGAGGTCAGTACCAACACATCAGCCCCTTTTTCATCGGCTTTTTTGATCAAATCTTCTTTCGCATCTGCGGTCGACATTTCATTACTGGTTGAAATATCACCTATTTTTTCATATTGCGATTCAACTTTTTCAAATTCCGCTTTGGTCATTAATTCTGCGGCATAAACATTGGTAACGGCAAACGCTAACGCACCGACTAACATTTTAGAGATTATTTTCATATTACGGCTCCAGAGTTGTTATCACACTATCACCCACCCACATTATTGGGTTGATTAATAATTAGTTCAGTCAGGGCATAAACGCCAGTAACCGGAAATAAGACACTTTGTGATCTCTCTCGCACCCGATTATTTTTGGTAGAAATATGATGAAGTTACTTCACTTATTTATGGATGAAATCACTATGGATCCTTTGCACGCCGTTTATCTGACCGTAGGACTGTTCGTGATTACTTTTTTTAATCCGGGAGCCAATCTCTTTGTGGTAGTACAAACCAGCCTGGCTTCCGGTCGACGCGCAGGGGTGCTGACCGGACTGGGCGTGGCGCTGGGCGATGCGTTTTATTCCGGGTTGGGTTTGTTTGGTTTGGCGACGTTAATTACGCAGTGCGAGGAGATTTTTTCGCTTATCAGAATCGTCGGCGGCGCTTATCTCTTATGGTTTGCGTGGTGCAGCATGCGCCGCCAGTCAACACCGCAAATGAGCACACTACAACAACCGATTAACGCCCCCTGGTATGTCTTTTTTCGCCGCGGATTAATTACCGATCTCTCTAACCCGCAAACCGTGTTATTTTTTATCAGTATTTTCTCAGTAACATTAAATGCCGAAACACCAACATGGGCACGTTTAATGGCCTGGGCGGGGATTGTGCTCGCATCAGTTATCTGGCGAGTCTTTCTTAGTCAGGCGTTTTCTTTGCCTGCTGTGCGTCGTGCTTATGGGCGTATACAACGCGTTGCCAGTCGGGTTATTGGTGCAATTATTGGTGTATTCGCGCTACGCCTGATTTACGAAGGGGTGACGCAGCGGTGAGCAGATAATTTACTCTCTACGTAATCAACCTGATTTGCCGGATCCCGACCATCGGCGATGATAGCCCCCGTAATGCGTGGTCCTTATTTCCGATAAGTTTACTTGAGTCTTTAGCTTCCCATTTCAGCCCACTCTCCCCTGTGTGGGCTTTTTTCATTGCTTTGACCCGTCCTGAATAGCCAAACAATGGCAATGTTTCACTTTGCAGGGATGATAATAAGGGGATCTGATTCAGAAGAGTTATGAAAAGTTGGACCGCCATCGAGGCCTCGAACCCCGTACCATACAACAATCCTGGTTGTCGTCTGCTCTTCCTGATGAGCTAATGGCGGTTTTTGATATGAGCCTTACAGCATATTTTCTGTCAGGCTTGAGTGCGATGCGTAAGATACAGAAAAGACCCCACACAAACATGATGGAATTATGATTTTTTTCATATGAATGTCAACCCACACATTCACAAAACATCTGCATGAGATCATTTTTTTATACACCGTATAGCTGCGAAACCACTGCTGATGCTTTTTTAAGCGAAGCGTCGCCGATCACAACAAAATATCGGCGAAAAAGGCGGTGGAATGCCATTTGGCATACGGATATACAGATGAAATGATCACCTGCTTTGCGATTCACTCTCTGGTGGAATAACAACTCGCAGGTGGAACCCTTTCTGACCTAAAGAGTGTAGCGGATTTTAACGTGCTTATTTACAGGATAATATCTGTCACCTAATTCCTGCACTCTATTCGATATCCATTCGTTTAATCGCGCATCATCTCTGTATGTTTTTACGTCCAGAACAGAGAGCAATAACCTCACCAGTGATTCAGGAAAAACAGGGTAGATATTTTTTAAGTGTAATAATAATCCATGCGCAAGCGCCTGCTTAATGGGCGCGTCGGTCTCCGGGATAGACGACATTTCGCGAAGCCATTTTTCCACATGCATACACTCTTTCCCTTTAGGGAAAAGTCTCAGCAAAGGCATATGGTGTTCAAGAAGAATACATTTGCAATCTGTTCGCACTGAATCGATAAACTGCTCTAATTTCTTAAGCCCGGTAAAGCGTCCAGCCTGCACATTTGCTTTAATATCAAGAAACGCATCATCCTGGTCATATACCCAAACTGTCCCTTTTTGATTTTCAAGTATGCGAAAAACAAACTTAACCGGGTGATCAGGGTAATCCATCCAGTCATAAAACCCAGGGAAATCATTAAACTGCACATTTATGGTGAGTGCGTTATCGTCTGACCACTCACAGTCTCGTACGGCAGCCATGAGATGAATGAGTTTGTCGTCATCGACTAAATCATCACGACAATCATAAGGATAATCATAATATTGTTTAATCAAAACCTTGAATATATCGACACAGGAGACCAGGGAGCTTTTGATATCCTCTGATAACTGATTGTTTTTAACAGTATTAAGTATGCTTTGTTGCGTATATGGCATCAAATTATTGTGCGGAGCTTTTAATGATATCATCGCGATCTCTCTTAAATAAGAATAAACGTCGCAGATAATAAAGCCCTGATTAAACCAGGCACTATCAGAAATCGCTCATAACTAACGTGTGAAGTATTGTGTCCTGGAGGGAGTTAATTTAACAATTTGAATTTACGTTATAGGTTTTACTGCTACTTTGATATTATTTCGCTCTCCTTAACTAAAAAGTTAAGTGGAGAGCGAAATTAATATGTTAAACCACAGAATATTTATTAATTGTTTCAGTCTGTTAGTGTGCGATTATCGATAACAAAACGATATTTCACATCTCCTCGCAGCATTCGCTCATAGGCTTCATTAATTTGATCGGCCCGAATCATCTCTATATCAGCCACGATGCCATGTTCGGCGCAAAAATCGAGCATCTCCTGTGTTTCTGGAATGCCGCCAATCATAGAACCGGCTATCGCACGGCGTTTCATGATCAGGTTGAAAACTTCCGGTGATTTATGCGGTGTCGCAGGCGCACCAACCAGCGTCATGGTGCCATCACGCTTCAGCAAGGTGGTAAAATCGTCGAGATTATGTGGCGCAGCTACTGTATTCAAAATGAAATCGAAACTCTTGAGATGAGCCGCCATCTCATCGGCATTGCGTGAGTTAACAACTTCATCGGCCCCCAGGGCTTTTGCCGCTTCGCGTTTTGCCTCAGAAGTGGTAAATGCCACCACATGCGCCCCCATCGCGTGGGCCAGCTTAATCCCCATATGTCCCAGACCGCCGATGCCGACCACGCCCACTTTTTTACCCGGCCCGGCCTGCCAGTGACGTAGCGGCGAATACGTGGTGATCCCTGCACACAACAAAGGTGCCACCGCCGCCAGCTGCTCTTGCGGGTGACGAATACGCAGAACATATCGCTCATGAACGACGATCTGTTGTGAGTAGCCGCCCAGAGTATGGCCCGGTTCGTCCGGCGTCGGCGAGTTATAGGTGCCGGTCATGTGATCACAGTAGTTTTCCAGCCCGTCTTCACACTCTTCGCAATGTTTACAACTGTCGACAATACAGCCGACACCGACCAGATCGCCCGGCGCATGTTTTTCTACCTGATCACCAACGGCTACCACACGCCCCACAATTTCATGACCCGGCACACAGGGGTAAACCGTCCCCGCCCACTCGGAACGGACCTGGTGGATATCGGAATGGCAAACGCCACAGTAAGCGATTTCGATTTTGACATCATGCGGTCCCGGTTCACGCCGGGTGATATCCATCGGTTCAAGTGGTTGTTTAGCGGAATATGCACCAACAGCTCTGATCTTCATTGTGTTTACTCCTGATTAGCTATGTGTATTTGGCGATGCCTGATATGTCATCGCGGCAAAACGCGTCCATTGAATATAGCCAATATTTAAACCACCCGATCCAGCCCCAACATGCCGCGAGCCTGAATGAAACAGAGCAGCAACGTTCCCCATAAGGCCATCGTCAGGTAGGGGCTTATACCGAGAATATTGAAGCCGCTTTCAATAATTTGCAGAAGAAACAGCGCCAGCACCATACCAATTATCCGCCCGCTGCCGCCGTCCGGATTAACCCCGCCGAGTACTGCCGCGAGGATTGACACCAGCAAGTACGATTCGCCATAAGAGGCCTTAGCCGAGTTGAGTTTCGACATCATCAAAAATGCCGCTACCGCACAAAGCAAGGCGGAAATGACATAAACCCAAATCAGCACCCGACGAGTGTTAATGCCGGAGTAAAGTGTTGCTCGTTCGTTAGACCCAATCAGGTAAATGGCTTTACCGAGCGGCGTTTTCTCCAGCAATATCCACAGCCCCAGCGCCACTGCGGTAAACAACCACATCGGTAGCGGAATACCGAACCACTGTGCATGATTCAACCACAGCACCCATGAGGGATAATTGGCAATGGCGCTACCGCCTGTCACCAGAATATTTACCCCTTTGAGCAACGTCATCATCCCAAGCGTTGCAAGAATTGGCGACACTCGAATACCAGCAATCAATACGCCGTTACATAAACCGATTATCACCGCCGCGCCAGCGCCCGCCAGTAACGTAGCGACAACCGTAGCAATACCCGGTGGATACTGAGTCGCCACCCACGCCATCACCAGTGAACAGGCGTTAGCAGTGGCTATAATTGACAAGTTAATGCCACCGCAAAGCATGGTCACCGCCATAGCCAACGCCAGAATGCCCAGCACGGGCATTTGCGAAGCGACGGACTGGAAATTACTTATCGACCAGAAAATCTCCGGCATAGTAATGCTGAACGCGGCAACAGTTAGCACCAGCAGGCCGATCAAGTAAAACTCAACGTTATTACGCCACGATTTTTTCATAGCAGACTCCGGTTCTGATGCTGACTCCACGCCGTGGCGCTAATGCTGGCAACGATGATGATGCCGGTGATCAATGTTTGCCAGTAAGGCGAGACTCCCAATAAATTTAGCCCGTTTTGCATCACTGCCAACAACACCACGCCGAGCAAAGTACCGGTTAACGTGCCGCGCCCGCCGAGCAAACTAGTGCCGCCAAGCACCACCGCAGCCAGTACTGTCAGCTCATAACCCAGAAGAGAATCGGGGGCGACAGTCATCACTGTCCACGACTGCACTACACCCGCAGCGCCAGACATCAATCCCATATAGCCGTAGACGAAAAGTTGCAGTTTCAGCACGCTAAAGCCGATGCGACTGGCTGATTCACGGTTCCCGCCAAGGGCATAAATTTTGCGCCCTACACTGGTGAAATTCATGATAAACGCTGTCAGCAGCACCACCGTAATCATGGCGATCAGCGGCAGACCAAGGCCATAGTCATAGCCGTCAGCATCGGTGTACTTGAACAACATTACCCCCTGCTCAAACCACGGCGGAAAGTCGTACAGCCACACACCTTTACTCAACCATAACAGCAGGCCATAAAAAATATTCAGCGTCGAGATAGTGATGATGATAGAAGGCACCCGTAGGCGATTAACCAGTAAGGCGTTAATTAAGCCAAGTAAAATGCCGATGCCGCCCGCCAGTGCAAACGCGACAGCAAAGTTACCACCAATTTTTTGTAGCAACAGCACCATGCCGTATTGCGCAATGATGGTCATTGCTGGAAACGAAATATCAATTCCACCGGAAATCAACACCACAAACAAACCACAGGCGAGAATAGTCAACATGGCATAGTTATTGGCGAGATCGTACAAATTACCGAATGTCAGAAACTCGTCGCTGCGCCAGGCAAGGCCAACAAACAGCACCACAATCAGTAATGCCAGCCAGAATTCATGGCGTTTTTTCAGTTCAGCCATTGACCACCTCCGCAATCCTGGCCTGAGAACTGCTGTCAGGCAGGAAGCTATGGGTGATCTGACCTTTTTGCATTACCAAAATCCGGTGGCTTTGATACCACGCTTCTTCAATTTCATCGCAGATCATCAATACCGCAATGCCATGAGCCGCCAGATCGCTGATAATGCCGTATATTCCTGCTTTGTTGGCGATATCAACACCGACAGTCGGGCTATCGAGAATCAACAGTCGTGGCCCAATCGCCAGCCATTTGGCGATCGATACTCGCTGCGCGTTACCACCAGAAAGCGTATTCACCGGGAGATGAGGATCAGAGACTTTGATGGTCAATGCCTTGATTAGCCTGTCCACCAGGTCACGCACTTTAGCCTCACTCAGAAAGCCGAAGCGATCTTTTACCTTGTGAAAAACAGTGCTAATGATGTTGTCTTCAATAGATTGCGCCATCACCAAACCGCGCGACATGCGATCTTCCGAAACATAACCAATACCGTGGCGGATGGCGTCCTGGTTACTATGCAGTGTAACCAGCTGGCCGTTGATGAGGATCTCGCCAGCATCCGGTCGGGTCATACCAAACAGACTCAGACATAATTCCGTGCGCCCCGCACCAAGCAGGCCAACAATCGACACCACTTCGCCCGCTTCCACCCGCAAGTTAATATTTTGATATTCCCCATGACGACTTAAATTACGCACCTCCAGCACTGGGGTGCTGGATTTTCCCTGCCACAACTCTCGCACCTGATATTCAAACTCCTGGCCGGTCATCAGGAAACCGAGTTGTTTTGTGGTCATCTCTGCAGCCGGAAAGGTCCCGACCAGCTCACCATCTTTCAACACTGAAATACGGTCGGAAACTTCCATCACCTCTTCCAGACGATGACTGACGAAGACCACGCAGATCCCGCGTTCCCGCAATTGATGCACCACCTGTAATAACCCTTGCACTTCCTGATGGGTCAGCGAAGCGGTTGGTTCATCCATCACGATCAACCGTGCGTCCTGCGCCAGTGCACGGCAAATTGCCACCAGCTGACAGCGGGCAATTGAAAGCTCAGAAACGAGCGTATCCAATGGCAATGTGACGTTAATACTGGTCATTGCCGCCTGCGCCACCTCACGCAGACGACGTCGGTTAACAAACAGACCGTGGTGATAGTGATTCACGGCGATATTCTCCCAGACACTCAGGTTAGGAAATAAAGAGAGGTCCTGATAAATCACCTGAATCCCCTGCGCCACCGAAGCGGCGGGTGTCAGCTTTGACCAGTTTTTCCCACCAAGCGTAATTTCCGCCCCCTCATCCGGGCGATAAACACCGGACATAATTTTAATCAACGTCGATTTACCACAGCCGTTTTGCCCGGCAAGGCAGTGCACCTCACCCGACATAAAGTCGAGAGAAACATCGCGCAGCGCTCGCGTGGCATGAAACGTTTTGTTGATATGACGAAGGGAAAGGAAGGTTTCCATAGCATCCCCTGGCAATAAGAATCGGGGCTTTCGCCCCGAAGAAATGGATTAATAAAGTGAGTCGATATTGTCTTTGTTGACCAGTAATACCTTATGGAAACGGATAATTCGCTTATCCATATCTACGTCGGCCTTACCCAGATTCTGCATTTCTAATCCAGGTTTGATCTCTTCACCCTTCAGCAACGTGCTGGCGACGGCTGCGAGTGCGTAACCTGCAGAGGCCGGATCGTAAGTAATCCCTTCGGTGATATCACCACTTTTAATCAGTGATGCCGCCTGTGAAGGGATCATCATGCCATAGACTGCGACTTTATTTTTCGCCCGTTTCTCTTTCACCGCACGTCCCGCGCCAATCGGACCGTTTGAACCAAAGGAGACAACCGCTTTCAAGTCAGGATAGGTTTTCATCAGGTCAAGTGTGGTACGACGTGAGTCATCCACACTCTCGGCAACCGGCATGCGGCGGGTAACTTCATGCATATCCGGGTAATGCTCTTTCTGGTATTTCACCAGCAAGTCAGCCCATAAGTTATGCTGCGGCACGGTCAAACTCCCCACGTAAATCACATAGCCGCCCTTGCCACCCATGCGTTTCGCCATATGTTCAACATATTCAGCGGCAAATTTTTCGTTATCAATGATTTCGATATCCCAGTTAGCACTTGGCTGACCGGGAGATTCGTTGGTCAGAACCACAATTCCGGCATCTCGCGCTTTTTTGAATACCGGTTCCAGCACGTTGGCATCGTTTGGCACAATAGTAATTGCATTAACCTTACGGGCGATTAAATCCTCAATAATTTTAACCTGTTGTGGAGCATCAGTACTTGAAGGCCCCACCTATGACGCATTAACACCAAAGGCTTTACCCGCCTCAACCACACCTTCGCCCATGCGATTAAACCACGGCATACCATCGACTTTAGAGATATTCACCACGACTTTTTCCGCTGCCTGGAGCGGCGCAGAAATTAGCGCAGCGCCTAATAACAGCGAAGACACCATATTGATAACAAAACGTTTATTCATCATTTCAGCCTCATTGCAGGGTAGTCAGGAAGTGTTCGCCCAAATTAGCGCGCCGGAGAGAATAAGAATTTTCGAATATTTTTATGCAGAATAAACAGCCCTATTTCAGGCAGCTATTAAAAATATGGTTATAAATATGGACAAAACGGGCAGTAACAATAAGTGTGACAATCATCACGTAAAAAATAGCAAAATAAACAAAATTAGCGATACTTTATGTTTGTGAGCTTATTTCGCGTAGAAAAATAGTTATCTACACAACGTCAATAAGGGCATATTCTTCAAAGATAACGTCCATTTCAGGTGAATAGCATCCTTCTGCCTGGAAAAAACGACGGTGTTCATTACGCCAATATTCAAGACTGAGGTCACCTTCACCTTCCTTACGGGCAAGCTCCGCGGTGACATCAGAAAAGCGCAGTAAATGCAGGCCAATCACTCTTATAACACAGACAGGCTCACCACGGCTATTTTCTACAATCTTATACTCCCCAATCATCGGAAATGCGTTGTCTTCAATACATCCCGCCAGCGAACCACAGGAAGCTGTTTTAACACCAGTCGCAATCAACGTTGCGAGGTGATCGGCCAACGCTGCTGAATCGCCAAAAGTACAACAGGAAGCATGGGGATATTTTTGTGAGAATTTTTCTTTTATGGTCATGAGAATATTTTCGCGATTACGGAAAAAAATCACATCTTAATTACTGTTGATAACAATCAGCAAGAGGATCATTGGTTTTTCGATGCTTAATCTTTTTTATCCGAAGCAGGTCACATTTATGGCTTGATAAATACCTTTGTTAAAACTCACTTTTGTGTATTTCTCTCAAATAATCCCCTGGAAATTATGCCGGGAGATTATAAAGTTCAGGATCATTCATTAACAAACCATTCCCGCCCCACTCCCTGGGGCTTAAATCTCTTACTGTTCACCGTTGCAGATATATCAAGTTCGTATCAACCTGCCACACTCCCCCACACCAGTTGCCCTTTATGGAACGTCGCCGTTCTCGGCGAGATACGCGCCACCGCCTCGGCGGAACAGGAGGCGTCCACCAGCACAAAGCTGGCGTCATCCTGCGCTTTGGGCCACACGCGCTCGCCTTTTTCGTTGAGCGGCAATACATCGCCAGTGGCTAAAAACAGCGAACGGGACAAATTCTGTTCGTTAGGACGAATATAGAGCTGCGCGTAGAGATTGGCTTTTTCCAGCATGTCGCCCAGGCCGTAGGGAGACCAGTGGTCGATAACGCTGTCGGTGCCGGTCATGACTTTTACGCCTTTGTCGTGCAACTGTTTGAGCGGCATATGCAGCGTGCCAATCGGCACCGTCGAGGCGATAGAAATTTGCTGCGCCGCCATCCGGTGCGCCAGTTCATCTACCTGTTGTTCGTTGAGCGTTGCCAACGCAAAGGCGTGACTGATGGTCAGCTTGCCCTTCAGTTGCGGCGTTTTCTCTACCGTTTCAACCATATAATTGATGGCTGCCACGCCTGCCGGAGTGGTTTCGTGCAGGTGAATATCGACGCCTTTGTCATAGTCAAGGGCAATCTGGAACATGGTGTCGAGGGATTTTTCCATCGCGCCATCAACACTGGTCGGATCCAGACCGCCGACGTAATGCGCGCCCGCCTGCATTGCTTCACGCATTAAGGGTTCCGATTTCGACAGCAGCAAACCGTGCTGTGGGAAGGCGACGATTTCACACTCGAAGCCCGCCTGACGTCGCGCCAGCACCGCCTGCAAATTTTGCAGATTTTTCAGGCCGGAAACCGGTTCGATATTGCAGTGGCTGCGGGCAATGGTGGTGCCTTTCGACTGCAATAAATCGATCAGTTTTTCCGCCCGTTCCTGCGTGTACGGTTGCAGTTCCGGCAGCATTTTCTGCTCAAGCTTAATCATGTCCTGGATGGTGGTGCCTGCCGGACGATTGAGCGAGCGCCACGGCCCGCCGTAGAAGGTTTTGTCGAGATGAATATGCATGTCGCGGGTGGTGGGCAGCATCAGCTTACCGCCAGCGTCATAGTGCGGCAGCGTGGCGTCCGGATGCTGATTGTTCTCGCGCAGTGCAACAATTTTGCCGTTCTGAATTTCCACAGTCTGGCGCGCCGTGCGGGTCTGCACCGCCACGCCATTTTCGTAGTCAAAACCGGTTTCCAGCAGCACGTTTTCGAGATAGTAATGCGGGTCAGTGATTTTCATGGTGTTATTCGCGTCGCAATGGGTTGTGCCAGAGACTGCCGCATGGGCGAGCGGCACAGACGTACCAAACAGCGCGGCGGCGGTGACCATCTTACCGCTCTGGCTCAGAAATTCACGGCGGCTATTGTTTTCTTTCATCTTACGTCCTTACGTTTTAATAATATGGGTGCCCGTTTCACCGCGCAGCGCCGCAGGCAGGCATTCCGGCGTGGTGATAATCACTTCTTTAC
>OJKQ01001326.1_pt1 | contig 11525 bp, 8 predicted proteins | sample 1596641 | NCBI WGS metagenome assembly OJKQ01 (sample SAMEA4350167, study PRJEB24818) | metagenome | biome: human; feature: gut; material: faeces | place: Denmark | collected 2013-09 | reverse complement strand
CCAGAGAGCTTCTCATAGTGCAGCGTCGACCTGTTCTTCGGCCTGTACGACGCGGGCCAGACCCCGGCGGACGCGGTGGGCAAGCTGCGGGGAAAAAGTGACGAGGGCTAGGACGTCGTCTACGCCAGCGACGAAACTAGGCGTAAGGCCGGCTGGCGCAACCGGGGCAGCTGGGTCAACAGCAAAATGACCGAGATCATGCTGGGCAAGCCGCCGGAGCTCGTCGTCAACAGCTACTTTGCGGCGCGCCGCTTCATTGTGGACGAGATGCTGCGCTATGAGCACTGCTACCCCTACGTCATCGGGCTGGTGCTGCGCTCCACCAAGCGCATCTGCAACGTGCCGGTGCACCACCGCGCCCGTGAGGAGGGCCGCAGCGGCTACACGCTGAGCAAGCTGCTGAATCTCTGGATGAACGGCTTTACGTCGTTTTCCGTCAAGCCGCTGCGCATTGCGACCTACATCGGCACGCTGTTTGCCATGGCGGGCTTTCTCTACTTTATCTATATCATCATCGACCACTTTACCCGCGCGGCGGCCCCCATCGGGTGGGCGTCCACCACGGCGCTGCTGCTGCTGCTCGGCGGCATGATCCTGGTCGTACTGGGCATTATGGGCGAGTACGTGGGCCGCATCTACATGTGCGCCAACGCCGCGCCCCAATACGTCGAGCGCGAGGTCATCCGGCATGAGGAGGACGACGCATGAGGCAGGCGAAATGGTTCCTGCTGCTGCATGTGATCCTGGGCATCTATGCGGGCAGCAGCGTGTGCAGCAAGCTGGCCGCGCAGCAGCCGTTTTTGAGCGCGGCGTTTATCGTGCTGTACGGCCTGATGCTGCTGGCGCTTGTCACCTATGCGGCGGGCTGGCAGCAGGTCATCAAGCATCTGCCGCTGACGACGGCCTACGCGAACAAGGCCGTCACCGTGGTGTGGGGCATTCTGCTGGGTCTGGCCGTTTTTGGTGAGGCCGTCACGCCGCGCCAGGTCATCGGTGCGGTCATCATTATATGCGGCATCGTGCTTTTTGTACGGGCCGACAATGAGGGGGAGGGCGGCAAATGAGTCAGGCACAGCTGCCCTATGTGCTGCTGTATCTGTGCAGCACGTTTCTCTCCGCGGTCTCGCAGGTGCTTTTGAAGAAGGCCGCACTGCGGGAGCACAAGTCGGTCTTGGCGGAGTACACCGACTGGCGGGTGATTTTAGGCTATGCCCTCTTTGTGGGCTGCACGCTCTTAACGATGCTGGCCTACAAGGGCGTACCGCTCAACGTCGGGCCTGTACTGGAAGCAACAGGCTATATTTACGTCACGATTTTTGGCGTTACGATCTTCCACGAGAAGATGAGCCCCAAAAAGCTCGCCGCACTGGCGATGATTTTGGTCGGCATCCTTGTATATGCGCTGTAACTAAAAACGTCCTGCCTGCAACATTGCGCAGACAGGACGTTTTTTATTTGGGCATTTGGAATTTCTTTGGTTCTTTCTTTGCAAAGAAAGAACACCCGTACTCTTGTTTACAGCCTCTCCGGCACGCGGCGCTCGCGGCGCTGCACCGGGCTTCTCTGCAAAACGGTGGCGGCATAATCCAGCAACAGCGCCAGCAGCAGACCAAACACCACGTCAATGACACTGTGCTGTTTGAGCAGTATCGTGGACAGCGAGATCGACACACACAGCACCATGGCGGCGGAGCGCATCCAGCGGCGGCGCGGGGCATCAAAGATTGCACTGCGGTAGTACGCCAGCATCAACGTGACCGAATTGAACACATGAATGGACGGGCAGACGTTCATCGGCGTGTCGCTGCGGTAGATCATCCGCACAAGCTGCGCAAAAATGTCGGTGCCCGGCACGTATTTCGGGCGCAGGGCAAGACCGTTAGGCACAATGGCATAGAACAGAAGCGTCATCGTCATGCCGGTGAACAGCGGAATGCACAGCCGCCAGAAATCCTCCCGCGGGGCCTTATACAGCAGATAAAACAGCGTAAACGGAATCCACGGAAACCACAAAATATACGGTACAATGGCATATTTGCAGAACGGGATCAAATCGTCCAGCCGGCAGTGTACCCACAGATCCGGTGTCTGGATCGTGCGCTCCAGCAGCGCAAAAAACGATAAGTAAAACAAAGCATAGAGCGCCATGAACCAGACAGGATGGCGCGAACACCAGTTACGCATACATTTACACCCTTTCGATGATGTACTATTATACGCCGCACGCGGCGCACAAAACAAGCGACAATCCGCACAATTCGCAGCTGCGTTTTCGACAGGATATTGTGGAGATTTTGTCCCTGCCGCCTTCTGTATACTAATACGAATAGCCGCGCAGGAATAATGCGTTACAGATGTGAAAGAGTTGTAAACAAACAAATGGCGGAGCGGTAAGGGCCGCAAAAAGGATCCCGTCACTAAGGGACGAGTTCCTCGGCTTATACTGTATTTTACTCTCCCAGCACCGCGGGATGGCCGGTCGGGGTGTGCTCGCTCTGGAACTTCAGCGCGGCGGCGATGAAGCCCTTGAACAGGGGGTGCGCACGGTTCGGGCGGCTCTTGAACTCGGGGTGGAACTGCGCGCCCAGATGGAAATCGCGGCCCGGGATCTCCACAGCCTCCACAAGGCGTCCGTCCGGGCTGGTACCGGCGATGACCAGACCCTTCTCCTCGAACTCGGCGCGGAACTCGTTGTTGAACTCATAGCGGTGGCGGTGGCGCTCGTCGATCTCCGTCGTGCCGTAGCAGTCGGCCATCTTCGTGCCCGGCGTGATGACGCAGGGGTACTTGCCCAGACGCATCGTGCCGCCCTTCGTCTCAACGCCCTGCTGGTCCGGCATCAGGTCAATGACGTTGTGCTGGCCCTCGGGCGTAAATTCGCTGGAATTGGCGTCGGCGTAGCCCAGTACGTTGCGGGCGTACTCCATGACCATGATCTGCATGCCCAGGCAGATGCCGAAATAGGGCACGTGGTTCTCACGCGCGTACTGCGCAGCCTGGATCATGCCCTCGATGCCGCGGTCACCAAAGCCGCCCGGCACAATGATGCCGTCCGCGTCGCCCAGCTCGTCGGCGCAGCAGTCCTGGTCGACGAGATGCTCACTGTCGACCCACTTGATCTCGACCTTGCTCTCGTTCTCAAAGCCCGCGTGGTACAGGCTCTCCATGACGCTCAAATAAGCGTCGTGCAGCTTGACATACTTGCCGACCAGCGCAATCGTGCAGGTCTTGCTGCGGGTCGCAATGCGGCTGATGAGCGCCTTCCACTCGGTCAGATCGCTCGGCGGGGTCTGCAGGTGCAGCTGGCGGGCCACGACGTTCGTCAGACCGGCGGATTCCAGCATCAGCGGGCACTCGTACAGGCTCGGCATCGTCAGGTTTTCAATGACGCAGTCGGGGCGCACGTTGCAGAACATGCTGATCTTGCGCTTGATGTCGTTGCCTACAGGGCCGTCGGCGCGCAGGACGATGATGTTCGGCGCAATGCCCATGCCCTGCAGCTCCTTGCAGGAGTGCTGCGCGGGCTTGGACTTGTATTCGTCGGAGCCGGAGATGTAGGGCACCAGTACGACGTGGATATAGCAGCAGTTCTCGGGGCCCTGCTCCAGACCGACCTGACGGATGGCCTCCAGGAAGGGTTGGCTCTCAATGTCGCCGGTGGTGCCGCCGATCTCGGTGATGACGACGTCCGCCTCGGTGCTCTTGGCCAGATTATAGATGTAGCTCTTGATCTCGTTGGTGATGTGGGGGATGATCTGCACGGTCTGGCCCAGATAAGCGCCCTGACGCTCCTTGTTCAGGACGTTCCAGTAGACCTTGCCGGTGGTCAGGTTTGAGTATTTGTTCAGATTTTCGTCGATGAAGCGCTCATAATGGCCGAGGTCGAGGTCTGTCTCGGTGCCGTCGTCGGTCACGAACACCTCGCCGTGCTGCAGCGGGCTCATCGTGCCCGGGTCAACGTTGATGTAGGGGTCCAGCTTCTGGCTGGCCACCTTCAGTCCGCGGGTCTTGAGCAGACGTCCCAGGCTGGCCGCTGTGATGCCCTTGCCCAGGCCCGACACAACGCCGCCGGTCACAAAAATATACTTCGTTGCCATAATTCACCCTCCATGTCGGCGGATGCCAAACAACAGCGCCCGCCATATCCCAAAAAATTATCCTTTTCATTATACATCGGAAAAAACAGCTTTTGCAATACGGCTGGCATATTTTCTTTATTAAATTTGCAAAAAATGGGTTCTACTTTGGATTCTTCAGTGCGCATCCGTGTACTTCAGGATCTCGCCGATCAGCACCTTCATGTCCAGCGGCTTGCCCACGTGGCTGTTCATGCCCGCGTCCAGGCAGGCCTTCACGTCGTCGGCAAAGACATTGGCCGTCATGGAGATGATGGGCGTGCCCTCGCCGGGCCCCTTGCCCTCAAACGCCCGGATGCACCGGGTAGCCTCCAGTCCGTTCATCTCGGGCATCATGACGTCCATCAGAATCGCGTCATAGGTGTGCGGCGCAGCGTTCTGGATGGCCTCCAGCGCCAGTCTGCCGTTCTCAACGGCGGTGATGCTGGCACCCTGCTCCTCCAGCAGGGCTGTGGCGATCTCGCTGTTCAGCTCGTTATCCTCGGCCAGCAGCAGGTGCAGCCCGGCCAGCGGCAGCACTGTTTCCGCTGCAGCGGGGGCTGCCGCGGCAGTCTCTGCCCCCGCGGCGAAGGCATCGCCCCAACTGCTGCCGGACGCGGCTGCCGATGCGGCATGCCGCACGACCACGGACGGCTCGGCCTTGGGCGGTGTGCCCACGGGCAGCGACAGCCGCACAATGAAGGTCGAACCCTTGCCGGGCTCACTCTCGACATCGAGCGAGCCGTGCATCTGGTCAACGAGCTTCTTTGTGATGGCCATGCCCAGACCTGTGCCCTTGTAGTGGGTGCGGCTCGAGCGCTGCTCCTGCGTGAACGGCTCAAAAATATGCTGCAGGAATTCCTCGCTCATACCGATGCCGTTGTCCTTGATCTCCATCCGCAGGTGGACAAAACCTTCTTCAAACAGCGTTTCCTTGGCGCGGAAGTTGATCTCGCCGCCGTCGGGCGTGTACTTGACGGCGTTGGAAAGAATGTTGATAAGCACCTGCCGGATATGCAGCTCACTGCCGATCAGGTACGGGTGCCAGAACGGGCCGATCTGCTTTGTGAAGGTCATGTGCCGGTCCACGATCTGGCCCTCCACGATGGAGCAGCAGGAATCCAGCAGTACCCGCAGATCAAACGATGTGTCCAGCATCTGCATATTGCCGGATTCGATTTTGGTCATGTCCAGCACGTCGTTGATGAGGGAGAGCAGGTGGGACGCCGCACCGCGCATCTTGGTCATGCAGTCCCGCACGCGGGCCTTGTTGTCAAAGTTGTCCTCGGCAATGTCCAGCATACCCATAATGCCGTTGATGGGCGTGCGGATGTCGTGGGACATGTTAGACAGGAACTCCGTCTTGGCGACGCTGGCTTCCTCGGCCTTGCGCAGGGCTTTTTCGGTCTCGGCGCGGAACCGTTGGGCGCGGATGGCAAGTGCGATGCAGACCGCGGTAACCAGAACGCACAGGCAGGTCAGCACGATAATGGCCGGGTACTGATAGGCCAGCCGCGTCAGAGAGAACGGCTGCTGCCCCAGGTTGATGTAGGCGTTGGTGATGGTGCTGATCTCGGCGTGGGTCAGGCTGTCGATGCTCTTGTTCAGCACAGTGCGCAGCAGCACATCGTAGTCCTGCCGGACGCCGATGCAGAAATTGCGCTGCTCGTCGCTCAGCATCGAGCGCAGCTCGTTGCGCGTATCGTCAAAGACCGTGCGCTCGGCCTGGTAGGTGTAGGTATAGTAGGCATCGACAGTCCCGGCGCGCACGGCAGCCAGGCAGTCATCAAAGGAATCCAGGTATTCTACATGAGCCGTGTCGCCCAGGCCGGGCATTTCCAGCGAGGAGGGAGAAAAATCGTATGCGACAGCGACATTGTTCAGCGTGCCGTTGTGGCGGCGCAGCAGCACCCAGGAAAACTCCGCCGACAGATAGCTGTCGGTCAGCTTGTAGCCGTAGTTCTCCGCCTGGGACATGTCGTCGGTCAGGTCGATGACAAAATCCGCCTGCCCGTCCGCCAGCATGGCCTTGTACTCGCTGCGGTCCGCGGGCTTCAGGAATTTGTAGCGCAGCCGCGCCCGGCCTGCTGCCTTTTGGAAAATATCCACCATGATGCCGGTGGGCACGCCGTCCTGCGTCATGTAGGAGTAAGGGTAGCGGTCCGGGTTGACAAGCACCGTGAACACCGTGTCTGCGGCATTGCAGGCGATGACATAGTTTTCCTCGGCGTCGGTCAGGTAAATTTTGCTGCTGGTATGGCTGCCGGTGTAGTATTTGTTGAAGAGTGTCGTGCGCCAGCTGGGGTCGTTGCGGTTGATTTTGCTGATGGCATCGTTGACCAGCTGCCGGGTGACGGTGTCATCCTTGCGCATGGCCATGTAAATGCTCTGCTCGTCGAAGGTGTCAATGATCCATTCGTTCTTCGTCTCGCGCAGCCGGTTGGAGACTGCGGCGGTGATCTCCCCGTTGCGCAATGCACTGGACAGCTCCTCGTCGGTGTCATAGTACACCGGGGTGTAGCGGAAACCGTGCTCCTCGGCGTAGGCTCGAAAGCTCTCATTGCGGCCACTGCCGCTGCGGCTCATGCCGACAGTTATGCCGTCGAAGGTGTCGTAGTCGCCGGCCACAATACTGCGGTTGCCGGCTTTGACGGTCAGCATCGTCGCCACTGTGCCGATGGGCTCGGCGGAAAAGGCAAACTGGTCGTCGCGCTCCGCGGTCCTTCGCAGCACCGGGATCAGGTCGATCTGCCCGGCGGCCAGCTGCTGCATGGCCTGCTGGGTGTTGCCGTCCAGGCAGGAGTATGCAAAGGTTACGTTCTCATGCTGGGCAATGTCCTGCAGCAGCTCATAGGCGTAGCCGCTGCGGCTGCCGTCTGCAGCGGTGGCCATGTAGCCGGTGTAGGGGTAGAAGCTGACGCGCAGGGTGCGCAGGGTGGTCCGGCCACCGTCCGCGGCATGCACAGGCATGGCAAAGCCAAGCAGAACGCTGACAGCCAGGCTGAACAACAGCAGCATGGCTGCCCCGCGTCTGCTTACGCCGGGATTCTCCTTCTTATTCATCGAAAACAGCTCCGGTCTTTTTAGCGCGGCAGCCGGGCAGGGATGCAGGGCCCGCGGCGCCGCACGTATATTTTGCAGGCATGGCCCGGGCAGCTTCGGTGTCGTCCGCCGCGGGCATCATCTCGGATGTTTTTACAGCTCCCGGATCGCGGCCAGCACTTCCTCATGCGCGGCCACCACCGGCGGCCAAAGGCTGGCATCCTCCAGCGGCTTCGGGCCGCGGACGGCGTCGCAGAGCGTGGCGGCGGTCTTATACAGGCGGTCCATGCCAAGGTTCTGGGCCACGCCCTTCAGCGTGTGGCTGGCGCGGAAGGCCAGCTCCCAGTCCTGGGCGGCCAGCGCGTCCTTCAGCTGGTTGAAGCTGGGGTCGCCGGGGTATTTCAGCACAAACTTTTTGATGAGTGCCTCGCTGGGAAGCCGGCTGATGGTTGCCTTGTAATCGCCGCCGATGCGGTCATAGAATTCCTGCAATGTCATAGGGGACCTTCTTCTTTCTTACAATTTATCGGATTCCTGATTTGGCTTTGGTTCTTCTGCTTCTTCTGCGGAAAATGCTGCGGTGATACATTTGTTCCGGCACTCCTTGGCCTGATACAGCAGCTTGTCCGCCTGACGGATGCCGGGGTCAAGGGTGCAGGCGCCGTACACACCGCCGATGCTGACCGTCAGATGCAGGTCGGGGTATTCGATCATGTGCAGCGCCTGCACCGTCGCGCGGATCTGCTCAAGCCGCTTTATAAAGACATGCTCCGGGATATGCGGGAAAATCAGCAAAAACTCATCGCCGCCGTACCGCACCAGTGCATCGTTGCGGTTGCGCACGCAGGCCGTTACCGCATTCACCAGAATGCGCAGCGCGTCGTCGCCGGCCTGATGGCCGTAGACGTCATTGATCTGCTTGAACTGGTCAAGGTCCAGCATGGCTATGGCATCCACTTCCATGAGCTTCCGCAGCTGCTTCTCAAAGAAGCGGCGGTTATAGGCGTTGGTCAGGACATCATGGTAGAGGTCATGATGGTAGTCAAAAAACTGCTCTACAGGGTCGGCCTGCCCGGCAGCGCCGATATACGCGGGTACGCTGTCATCGCTCCACAGGGAGCACAGGCGCACGTGATGCCAGCGAAGCTCGCCGTCAACGGACAGCAGCATCGAAAGCTCAGTGTAAGGGTGTTCCGTGCTGGTGGCGCGCAGCGCCTTCTGGATGCGCGCAATGTCCGCAGGGGCGAACCCGGTTTCCTCGATTTCATCGGGCAGGTGCAGATCTTTGGGCACGCCCATGTGCTCCGCCGCCCACGCCGAGAAGGAAAGATGACCGGTGGGCTCGTCATAGTCAAACTGTATGCAGCGGACGCTCTGGTTAAAGAACCGCCCCTTCTGCTGCAGGCGGGACAGCGACTGCGCTATATGCTCCTGCCCGGGCAGTGCGTTCTCCCGCAGGAGGGCATCGGAAATATGCTGTGCATCTGCCAGACGGTGCAGCTGGTTGCCGGTACCCGAAGCAATGCTCAGCTCGGCATGCAGCTGCGCGCCGCACTCGGTCAGGCATTCCAGCAGCAGCGGGTTGAACTGCCCGCACTCCCCGTTCAGGATCATCTTCACCGCGGTGTCGTGGTCGAACGCTTTTTTGTAGCAGCGCTCGCTTGTCAATGCGTCGTATACATCGGCCATAGACACGACCTGCGCGGCGATGGGGATCTGCTCACCTGTAAGCCCGTCCGGGTAGCCGTGCCCGTCCCAGCGCTCATGATGCCAGCGGCATATAGCGTAGGCCGTCTTGACAAGGTCGGACTCCTGCCGGAACGGCAGCTTTTCCAGAATCTCCGAACCAATTGTGGTGTGGGTTTTCATGACCTCGAATTCTTCCTTCGTCAGCCTGCCGGGCTTGTTCAGGATGGATTCGGGAATGTTGATCTTGCCGATGTCATGCAGCGCCGAAGCAGTGCTGATGAGCGAAATATCCGTGGCGGTCAGGTGGTATTTGTCGGTTTTCTGCACAAGCGTGTGCAGCAGAATATCGGTGGCTGTCTGGATATGCAGCACGTGCATACCGCTCTCCCCGTTGCGGAACTCCACAATATGGCTCAGTATGTTGATCATCGTGGAGTTGCTTTTCTCTTTTTCATAGACCTGCTCGGCCACAAGGCGGACCAGCCGCTTCTGTTTGGCGTAAAGCATCAGGGTATTGATGACGCGGCGGCGCACGACGGCCATGTCAAACGGGCGGCTGATGTAGTCGGTAGCGCCCAGATCATAGGCACGCTCGACGTAGCTGGACGCATTCTCCGCCGAAATCATGATGACGGGGACTTCGTCGATCCAGTGGTATTTGTTCATCATGGCCAGCACTTCAAAGCCGTCCATCTCGGGCATCATAATATCGAGCAAAAGCAGGTCGATGTCCGTCGCGGACTGCAAAATGGCCACAGCCTGTCTGCCGTTTTCCGCCTCCAGCAACTCATAACCGTCACCCAGCATCTCCGTCAGGATGGCGCGGTTCATCGCGGAGTCGTCCGCAATCAGGATTTTCTCTTTATCACTCATGACTTCACCTATAATTACAAGCGGAGCAAACGCGCGGCAAAAATGTACATTCTCCAATACTTTATCATTATAGTATAATGGGAACCGGAAAAACAACCAATTTGTGCAAAACAATCGAAAAATATTCCAAAAAAGCAAAAAAGATGAAAAAATGTGCCAAAAAGAAAAAGCCTCCCCTGCGATGCAGCGATAGCGGGTGGTTTGTAGGGAGCGGTCTTGACCGCTCCGTGCCCGCCGGTGGCACCGGAAAACACCCCGGGGAGGGGTAAATCGCTCCCCCGCGTAGAACGTAGGGGCCGGGCATGCCCGGCCCGCAGCCTTGCGGCAGGCACACCGTTCAAAGGCAGACGCGCAAGGCTGCGGGCCGCGACATAAAAAGGCAGGTGCTCCACCTGCGTGAAGCATCCGCCTGACCCCAAAATTATTTTCTCTTTCTCTTAGCAGCCACGGCCCCGACCATGCTCACCGCTGCGGCGGCCAGCGCGGGGTAGAGCACCAGACAAAACGCCTGATACCACGTCGGCACAAAATACTGCCATACGGCGGGCAGGGTGCCGGCGGCGTTCAGCGTGATGTCGCTCATTGTCAGCGTCACGGTCTTGTTTTCCTCGGGGCTGCAGGGGTCCAGCCGCAGCGCGGCCAGACTCGTGCGCGGCAGCGTGTAGACGTACTGCCCGCTTCCCAGACTCTGCGGGAACACCCGGCGGTCCGCGGAGTAATCCTCGCCGACCCTTGTCGTGTAGTACAGGCACATTTCCCGCGCCTCACCGTCAAATTCGGCGGTGTAAGAAATCGTGCGCACCACGCGGCTGCCCACGTCCTCCAAAATCATCTGCGGGTCGCCGCCTGTGGTAATCAGCTGGCCCTGGGGTGCGCTGTTCTCCCCCGGCTCCCCCCAGGTCAGCTCGGCCAGCTGCCAGCTTTCAATGGGGATCGAGGTTTCAGTCAGGGTGCCTTTTGCCTTGGCGGAGCTGTCCCCCGCAAAGGCCACCGCACCCTGCACCAGCCAGAACACCAGCGCCGCGCACCAGCACAGCACCGGCAAGGCAAAGCGATGGGCAAACAGTCGGTTCAGGCGGCTTTTCCATGTCATCTCTTTCATTGGGCCGCCTCCTTGCTCATCTGCATTGTGACCGGCTCATACCCGGCATCCGTTACGCGGTAGAGCAGGGTCTGCCCCGCCTGCGCAGCGGCCAGGTGGTCGGTAAACAGGTTCTGATAGCTCTGCACAAAGATATCGTCGATCTTTTGCAGGTAAAGCACCGTACAGCCGTTGGCACGCACGGTTTCATCCAGGCGTTCAGCGGTGTAGGGGTGGTAGTAGCGCTGCTTCACGCCCTCCTCCTGCGGTTCCAGCTCCGGCAGGCCGAAGGTTCCGCCGCCGCCCTCCTGCGTGGCCCCCACGCCGGAGTAATCCACCAGGATGGGGTAAAAATCAAACACGGCAGAGAACCAGTGTTCGCCGTTATCCCCCTGGCTGACAAAAAACACGCGGTCGTTTTCGTTCAGGTAATCGCTGCGCAGCCAGTCAGCTTCGGCGCGGGCGGTCTTGCGGTCGGCGAATTCGCCATCCGAGAAGCCCAGCACCGAAAGCTGCGGCAGGATCATGCCGTTCACCCGCACCAGCATGGCGGCGGCCATCAGCAGAACACCGGCCTGGCCCGCCAGAGCAATCCAGTGGCGGGCCGGGGCTTTCTGTTCGCCATCCGCGGTTTGCAGGGCGGTGCTCCAGCAGGCCAGCGCCATAAAGAACCAGCCGATATAGTAGGTATAGATATAGCGGTTATAATCCACCAGCCCCACGGC
>OJKQ01001296.1_pt1 | contig 11764 bp, 9 predicted proteins | sample 1596641 | NCBI WGS metagenome assembly OJKQ01 (sample SAMEA4350167, study PRJEB24818) | metagenome | biome: human; feature: gut; material: faeces | place: Denmark | collected 2013-09 | reverse complement strand
CCCCCCACCACACACCATCCATACGTTATACCGCGTCATCATTTGTTTTTTGTTATGGAAACGGCGACAGCCGGAATCTACACCTATCTATTCGTCGGCAGCGTCAGTGTGTATAAGAGACAGCTGCATCCCCCATTTTGCAGGAAGAGCAAATGGCAGAAGCTGCCCTGGATGCTTGCCGTATCCAAAATGGCCGGTGCAAAACCGGAGGGATAAGCGATGAAGTGCTGCAGCCCCGGCGGTAAAAAACTGCCGGGGCTGCAATTCTTGGAGGGAGTCGTTCGTATTCCAGACAAAGCAACTGAATTTAGACAAAGACGAGGTATGATCATGTCAACCAAACCGATTCGTCCCACTGCCGCAAATTGCATTGACCTGAGTGCAGCAGCGCTTCATATCATTGCCATGACGCTGATGCTGATGGATCACCTGTGGGCGACCCTTCTGCCGGCGCAGGACTGGCTGACCTGTGCCGGGCGGCTGGCGTTCCCTATCTTTGCATTTATGACAGTGGAAGGCTACTTTCATACCCGGAATCTGAAGCGTTATGCACTGCGGCTGCTGTTGTTTGCGCTGCTTTCAGAAGTGCCCTTTGATCTGATGTATGGCGGGACATGGTTCTACCCGGTGCACCAGAACGTGATCTGGACGCTGCTGCTGGGGCTTCTGGGGGTGCATCTGATGGAAACGGTGCGCAAAAAGCAAAAGCTCTGGGTCTCGCTGCCGGTGTGCGCCGCAGTGGCAGCAGCAGGGGCGCTGCTGGGAACGCTGGGCATGACAGATTACTACGGTGCCGGTGTGCTGACCGTGTTCGCTTTTTACATTTTCCGGGGCCGGAAATGGTGGTGCCTGCTGGGACAGGTGCTGACCCTGTACTGGATCAACGTGGTGCTTCTGGGCGGGCTGATGTACCCCATCCGGCTGTTCGGCATGGAGTTTGAGCTGTGTCAGCAGGGGCTTGCGCTGCTGGCGCTGGTGCCCATCTGGCTGTATCGCGGGCGGCAGGGCTGCCACAGCAAACCGTTCCAGTATGCCTGCTACGCCTTTTACCCGGTACACATGCTGCTGCTTGTGCTGGCGCTGAATTTCGTGAACCGATAAGAACGGAACTGTTCTCCCTGCGGGCTATGGGTGTCCGCAATCTGATGGTATCCCGGGGGGAATCTATTCTGCACTTTCCTGAGTCTGCTCTGTGGGCTTGATGGTTTTGACCCGCAGGGTGAAATACAGAAGATGGCAGACCCACACCACTGCAATGCAGATCCTGCCGATGGGAGCATTTTTCATACAAAGAAAACCGATCGCTATGACAGCGGTGACCATTGCAATGATCTTGCATTTTGTTCCTGCTGTCATGGCTTTTTTCTGAACAAAGCTGTCCAGATGCTTTTTGTACCGTGGTATACTGAATGGAACACCCGCAGGAGGTAAAATGCCCCATGAAAAAAGATAAATCGTTCCGCCCGGACCGGGTCCTCTCCTATTTCAGGGTGGAGTGGTTCCCGCTGCTCCTTGTGACCCTTTCGGGCCTTGTCTATAACATCGGTCTGCTGGCCGCGCCGTGGTTCGAGGGCCGGTTGGCCCAGTGCCTGGCGGATATCCTGGGCGGCAGTGAGAACGCAGCCCAAATGGCACTGCTGGTGCTGGCCTACATTGCAGTCACACTGCTGGTGCAGGCGGCGCGCTTCATCAAACGTTTTTATGTGCGCCGCTTTGCCAACAACATCAACCGCCGGATGAAGGGCATCCTGTACGCCAATCTGGTGCGGCAGAGCCGGGCAGCGCTGGAAAAAGAGGGGGCCGGTGAGCTGATGACCAAGGCCATCTCCGATGTGGACGACTGCGTGGAGGGAATGCGCAAGTTCACCACGGAGGTGTTCGACACCGGTGTGGCGCTGGCGGGCTATGCGGTCATGCTGCTGGTGTACGACTGGCGGCTGGCGATCCTGGGCCTGCTTTTTACTCCCGTGTCCTATGTCTGCGCGGCAGGGATGAAAAAGCCGGTGCAGCGTGCCGGTGCGGCCTATAAAAAGGCCGCCGGTGCCCTGAGCAGTGCCACGCTGGACCGTGCCCGGAATGCTGTGACCTACCGCATCTACGGCTGCGAGGAGGCCCGGATGGAAAAATACGAGGAGGCCCTGAGCCTCTACGAAAAGACTGCCGTGCGGAACAACGTGTGGCAGTCCGCGCTGCCGCCGCTTTATCTGGCGGCATCCGAGGCAGGGACCCTCTTCATCCTGTGGTTCGGCGCAAAGAATGTGCTGGGTACTGGCTGGAGCAGCTGGGATATCGCCGCCTTCACCACCTTCCTCTCCTGTTTCACCAAGCTGGTGGTCAAATCCTCCAAGGTGGCCAAGCTCTTCAACGCGGTGCAAAAGGCAGAGGTCTCCTGGAAGCGCATCAGACCCCTGATGAAAACGCCCGAGCAGCTGGATGCCCTGCAGATCCCGGCGGCACAGGATGTGACGCTGAAAGAACTCGCCTTCTCCTATGGCGAAGAGCCTGTCTTTTCCGGCCTGAGCCTGACGGCCCACCCCGGCGATATCATCGGCATCACCGGCCCGGTCGCCTGCGGAAAATCTACCCTTGGCCGCGTATTCCTCTGCGAAGCGCCCTATCAAGGCTCGGTCTGCTTTGGCGGCAGGGAGCTTTCCGCCCTGACCCCGCGCCAGATCGCCGCCACGGTCGGGTATCTGGGCCATGACCCGGAACTGAGCGCCGACACCGTGCAGAATAATGTCCTCTGCGGCAGCGAACAGGATGCCATGCCGTGGCTTGCAGCCGCTGCCCTGAAGGAGGAAGTGCTGGCCATGGAAAAGGGCACGGAGACGGTCATCGGCAGCGGCGGTCCCCGCCTTTCCGGCGGGCAGGCCCAGCGTCTGGCCTTGGCCCGGACGCTGGCCCATCCCCGCCCGGTTCTGGTGCTGGATGACCCCTTCTCGGCACTGGACCGCAGCACCGAGGATGCAATCTTTGCCGAGCTGCAGGCGTATGCCAGGGATAAGGTGGTGTTCCTGATCTCCCACCGGCTGTACCATTTTCCGCAGATGCAGCAGATCATTTTTATGGGGGGCGGCAGGACCGCCGTTGGCACCCACGAGGAGCTGATGGCAGCGGTTCCGGTCTACCGCCAGCTGTATGAAAGCCAGACCGGCCTGAAAGGGGGAGAGGGCGCATGAAAAAGAAAAATGATCACGGCGTGTTTGCTGCCGTCCGGATGGCAGCGGCTTCGCACCGCCTTCTCACGGTGGGGACGGTGCTGTGTGTGGCAGCTTCGGTGGCGGCATCCCTGCTGCCGCCCCTGCTGCTGGCCCGGGTCATCGACCGTCTGACCGCGGGCCTCCCACTGTCCTTTCTGGCCGTGCTGCTCTACTTCGGCAGTCTTGCACTGGAAGGTGTGCTCACCTCGGCGCAGGAAAGCCTGCTGGTGCTCTTTGGCCAGAGGATGACCCATGCCCTGCGCTCGGAGATGTCCCGGAAGCTGAGCCGCCTGCCCGCCGGTACACTGGTGGATCAGAACCCCGGCGAGGTGGCCGCCTGCTTTTCGGGCGATGTGGACACGGTGGAAGCCCTGTTCACTTCCGGCATCATCAGCATGGCGGCAGATGCCTGCCGCATCGTCTCCATCATGGGGGTCATTGCGGTGAAAAACACCGGCCTTGCGCTGATCCTGCTGCTGGTGCTGCCGCTGTTTGCCGTGTTTACCCGTTACGTCCAGAAGCGGATGCTGGCCGCGCAGCTGGACAACCGCCGCGCGGTCGCCGCTGTCTCCGGGCAGGTGCCCGAGACCCTGCACAACATCCGCACCATCCGGGCGCTGGGTCTGGAGGATTACATGGAGCGCCGGTATGACCGGTGCATCGGTGACAGCTATGCCGCCATGGAGCGCACCAATTTTTATGATGCCGTCTATTCGCCGGTGGTGCTGCTGTTGAATGCCGCTGTGGTCGGCATCGTGATGCTGCTCTCCGCTTCGGGGAACGCACAGCTTCTGACCCTGTTCGGCATGTCAGTGGGCACCTCGGTGGCCGTCGTCAACTACATCTCCCGCATCTTTGCCCCCATCGAGAGCCTGGGCATGGAGATCCAGACCATCCAGTCGGCCATGGCGGGTGTCAGGCGCATCGATGCCTTTCTCGACCAGCCGGAGCGCACGATCCCGCCCGCGCGCAGGGAGGCTGCCCGGGGCGATGTGGAATTTGCGCACGTCACCTTCGGCTATGGGGAACGGCACGTTCTGAAGGATTTTTCCATGACCGTGAAACAGGGGGAGCAGGTCACGCTGGTGGGCCGCACCGGTGCGGGCAAGAGCACCGTGTTCAAGCTCCTGCTGGGCCTGTATCAGCCGGAGGCCGGTACGGTGACCATCGGCGGCGTGAAGGTGGGGGACATCACCGACCGGGAGCGCCGCACCTGCATCGGCTGTGTGGAACAGCATTTCTCCCGCGTGCCGGGCACCGTGCTGGAACAGATCACGCTGGGAGACCCGCAGATCACCGGGGAAATGGCAAAGGATGCCGCTGCACTGGCCGGGATCGATGCTGCCATCCGGGCTCTGCCGGAGGGCTATGACACCGTCTGTACCGAGGGCATCTTCTCGCAGGGCGAGTGGCAGCTGCTGTCCATTGCCCGTGCCGCCGCCGCAGATCCCGCCGTGCTGCTGCTGGATGAGATCACCGCCAATCTGGATGCCGAAACGGAGGCCCGCGTGCTGGAAGCTCTGCGCCGCGCGTCTGCAGGCCGCACGGTGCTCTCCGTCTCCCACCGCGTCTATGAAAATCTTGGCGGCAGAACGATCGAGATCAGGACCCGGGAATGACGTATGATAAAAACGCCCCCTGTGCGCCGCAGCAGGCACACAGGGGGCGTTGTGGTATGCTCAATTCTTTTCGATGTAGACGCTGGTGGAGGGGAAGGCGAAGTCCACGCCGTCTGCCTGCATCACGTCCATGATGTTCAGGTTCAGATCATTCTGCTGCTGCAGGAAGGTGGCATAGACGTTGGTGGTCAGGTAGGCCGAGATGAGGATGTTGATGCTGGAATCGCCAAAGCTGGTCAGCCGGACGATGTTGGTGCCCTTGTTGGTGTAAGGGCTGTTGTCCAGCATGGCCTGCAGGTCAGCCATCAGCTTTTCCAGCTGGGCACGGGTGGTGCCGTAGGTGACACCCAGTGTGAACTTATAGGGCCGCATGGTGCGCAGGGCTGTGTTCTGGACAGTGGAGGCGCAGATCTGGCTGTTGGTGATAATGACCACGCTGTGGTCCATGGAGCGGATGCGGGTGGAGCGGAAGTTGATGTCGATGACCTCGCCCTCCACATTGCCCACGGTGATCCAGTCGCCGATGGAAAAGGGTTTGTCCAGCAGGATGACGATGCCGCTGAACAGGTTGCTGGCGCTTTCCTGCGCGGCCAGCGAGATGGTCAGGCCCACAAGACCGGCACCGGCTACGATGCTGCCGATGGGGAAGCCGACGATCTGCGCGCAGGTGGCAACACCCAGAATGATGACCAGCACCTTGTAGGTGGTGTCCAGCAGGGAGCGCAGGGTCTTGTTGCTCCGGATCTCCGGGCTGCAGGAAGCCAGCAGCAGGTCGGCTACCTCAGAAGCGTTGTACAGGCCCTGACAGAACAGGAGGGTCGCTGCGATCTTATAGGCCGTGAACAGAAACTTTGTCAGGCCCGGAATGGCCCACGGCAGGCTGGTCAGGGCCAGATACAGGCCACTGTAAAAGGCCATCCGCGCCAAAGGGTTCTGTAAGCTGCGCAGGAGGATGGGCGTGGCGGCAAAGTGCCAGCTACGGGCCTGCAGAGCGGGAAAGATCTTCCGGCGCAGCAGCCAGCCGACCAGAAGCCCCGCAAAAACGATGACAGCGGCGCAGACAGCCCGGGCAGCCAGCGCCCACCAGCCCTCCAGCAAAAAAGGCCCGATCTCGAACCCGAGGTCACGAACGGTAAAAATCATGGCAAAAAGCTCCTTGTATCAAAAATTGTAACATCCTGTCCCACAGTATACCATATCCGGCCCGTGCAGGGCAAATAAAAAAGGGGTTGACAAGGCGGAGCAGCCGCGTTATACTCTTGGCCAGAAAGTTCGTTTCAGGGCGGGGTGAGATTCCCCACTGGCGGTACAGCCCGCGACCACCCGCAAGGGTGCTGACCCGGTGAAACTCCGGGGCCAACGGTATAGTCCGGATGCAAGAAACGGCAGGCAATACGATTTGTCTACGCGCCCTGTTGCAGTGTTTGCTGCGGCAGGGCGCGTTTTTGATTGTCTTCCCGGTTCCGAACCACGCGAAAGGGGCTTTCCAATCTTTGATTTGGGGCCAGAACGCCCCGGGAGGATATTACCATGAAGAAAAACACGACCCGCAACCTGACCGTTGCCGCCATGCTCAGCGCGGTGGCCTTTATCCTGATGTTCATCGAGTTCCCGCTCCCGATGCTCATCCCGTCCTTCGTCAAGATGGACTTCTCCGACCTGCCCGCTCTGCTGGGTGCCTTTGCCCTTGGCCCGGTGTACGGCGTGATCATCAGCTTTATGAAGAACCTGCTCCATGTGGTCATCAAGGGCACCTCTACCGCACTGGTGGGTGAGCTGTGCAACTTCATGCTGGGTGCGGTGTTCTCCGCACTGGCCGGTTACCTCTACAAGCACCACAAGAGCCGCAAGAACGCCATCATCGGCGCAGTGGCCGGTGCCGTGGCCATGGCCCTGTTCAGTGTGCCGTCCAACTACTTCATCACCTACCCGGCCTACGTCAAGTTCTACCACATGCCGCTGGAAGCCATCCTGGGCATGTATCAGGCGATCCTGCCCTCTGCCAACAGCCTTATCAAGTGCCTGATCATCTTCAATATGCCCTTCACTCTGGTCAAGGGCCTGCTGGATGCCCTGCTCTGCATGTTGATCTATAAGCCGCTCTCTCCCATCCTGCATGGCCGGAAGTGAGTGACAGAACAAAAAAGAAAGGACGCGAGAGCGTCCTTTCTTTTTTGCTTTTATCGATTTGATTTAAGACAGTGCGCCCTTTTCCAGCCACTTGCCCCGGGCAAGGCGGATGAGGAACAGCAGGCCCCGGATGCTCAGTTCGCAGCACATGGCACCCCAAACGCCCATCAGGCCCAGCCGGGGAGCCAGCAGGAACGCCAGCGTCAGCCGGATGCACCACATGCTGAATATGTTCAACACAAAACAGGAGGTGCTGTCGCCCGCACCCTGCATGGCACCGCTGGCCACGATGGAAGCGCCAAACATGGGCTCGGCCCAGGCTTCGATGCGCAAAACCTGAGCACCCAGAGCGATGACAGCCGCATCGGTGGTGAAAAGGCTCATCAGGGTGGGGGCAAAGATCCACAGGCCAACGCCGGAAAGGGCCATGACCCCCATGCCAAGGCCGGTGCACAGCCAGGCAAACCGCTTGGCCATATCCTTCCGGTTGGCACCCACGGCCTGGCCGATGAGGGTGACGGCTGCGCTCTGGATGCCGTAGCCTGCCATGTAGCACAAGCCCTCGGCGTTGACAGCCAGGCTGTTGGCGGCAATGGCCACGGTACCCAGGCCAGCCACGATGCGCACCACCACCACCTGCGCCAGAGAGATGGCGGCACGTTCTCCCGCCAGAGGACCGCCGACCCACAGCAGGTTCCGCAGGCAGGAGCGGGTGATCTTCCAGGGGGCAGGCTTCCGGATGCAGAGGGGGCCTTCCCGCAGCAGCAGGATGGCCAAAGCCAGCAGGCCGCCCACCACGGTGGCCAGGGCGGTGCCCAGGGCTGCGCCGGGCACACCCAGCCCGGCACCCCAGACGGTGATGCCCCGCAGCGTCCGGGTGGGGTTGATGAGGAAGAAGTTGAAGATGGCATCCAGCACGCAGACCAGCACGCTGATGAGGCTGGCGGTCAGGGCGTTGCCTGCTGCCCGGAGGATGGAGGCGTACATGCCCATGGCCATGGTGAAGGGCAGAGCCGCTGACCAGATGGCAAAGTAGGCTGTGGCGTTTGCCCGCAGGGAGGGGGCAGCTCCCAGCCACCCCGGCAGAAAGGGGCTGATGCCCAGGCCGAAGAGGGCGGCTCCCACGCCCAGGATCACATTGAAAAGCATGGCCTGCCGCAGCACGCTGCGGGCATCATCCTGCCGGTCTGCCCCCAGATACTGGGCGATCTGGATGGAGAGGGCAGTGTACAGGCCCACCAGAACACCGTGGAGCAGCCAGGTGCTGGAGCTGACGATGCCGATGGAAGCGGTAGCTTCTGCACCGATGTGGCCCACCATGGCAGCATCGATGTATCCCATGGCAGTGACCACCAGCTGCTCCAGAATGGAGGGGATGCTCAGCGCCAGAGCCACCTGGGCCGTCTGGCGGGAGGGGATGGTTTCACCCTGCCGCATCCGGGCCGAAAGCTGTTCAAGTGAAAGTTTCATGTCTTCTCCTTTTTCTCCGATTTTCCTGTGAGACAAAAAAATACCCTCGAAAGGGCGTTTGTCCTCCCATTATAGACAGGGGGGCGAAAAATGTCAACCCATCTACCCCCGGGGTAGACCTTGCCCCGGAGATTGATTTTTTGGCCCGGGCGTGATACACTTCATTTGTATCCAGCCGTGAAAGAACAGGAACGGCCTCTGCCGCTCCGGGAAAGAGGAAAAAAACTATGCTTCAACTGCTTTCTGGCAACCCGCGCACCGTGGATGCGCTGGGCTTTCTGCTTGCATTTGCGCTGACCGCGCTGATGGACTCGGTGTTCCACGATAAGCTCCCCCACGACCATGGCCGCGCGTTTGCCGTGAACGGCGAACTCTCCAAGGGCAAGGCCCGGGGCTCCGGCCTCATCTTCGTGCTCTGCATCGCACTGGTCACGCTGGCCGTGGTGCCTTTTAAGGCAGAGTACGTCATCTACACCGTCCTGCTCATTGCGTCCATGCTCTCCGGCTATTTTGACGATGCTGCCGAGACCGCATGGAACGAGTACAAAAAGGGCCTGATCGATCTGGTCATCGCCGTTGTGGCGGGCGTGACCTACCTGAACTTCAACGGCACGGAGGTCAACTTCCTGAGCTGGAGCTTCAGCCTGCCCTATGCCGTCTACCTTATCCTGATCATCGTCCTGATCTGGGCCAGCATCAATGTGGTCAACTGCACCGATGGCGTGGACGGCCTTTCCGCCAGCCTTGCCGTGGTCAGCATCGGCACCTTCCTGCTGGCCTACTGGGAGGAGCTGGGGGATTACGCCACCGCAGGCATCGTGTTCATTGGTGCCCTGCTGGCCTACCTGTGGCAGAACGCCAAGCCTTCCACCCTGCTGATGGGTGACGCGGGCAGCCGCGCCATGGGCTTCTTTCTGGCCGTCCTGGCCCTCAAGAGCAGCCACCCCTTCGCCTTCCTGCTGGCCGCGCTGGTGTTCATTGTGGACGGCAGCCTGGGCATCCTGAAGATCAGCTTCAAGCGGTTTTTGCACATCTCCATCCTCAAGAACACCCTGACCCCGCTGCACGACCATGTGCGCAAGCGTCTGGGCTGGAGTGATGAGCAGGTCGTGGCCCGCTGGCTCATCCTGCAGGCTGTGGCATCCGCCTGGCTGCTGCTGTTGGTGCGGTAAAACACAAAAGGAAATGCAGCGCCCGCACAGGAAAGCTCCTGCGCGGGCGTTTTGCTGTTCTGGTCCGGGAGGAAAGTTCCAGCTTCCGGGCCAGCGTTTCCAGACAGGCTGGGTCACGAATTTCCTGCATGAGTTCACCTCATTTCTTTTATTTCATTGTGCCATGTGTCACAAACAAATGCAAGCAAAACCTTTATAATAGGGACGAAAGTGGAGGAAAAACCAATGGATTCTATTTTTGATCTCGATCATCTGTACCGCACCTATTTCAAGATGGCGCTGCCCTCGGTGTTCGGCCTGATGGTGAGCGTGGTGTATAACCTTGCCGATACCTTTTTTATTGCGCAGTCCAACGATACGGCGCTGATTGCGGGTGTTTCGCTCTGTGCGCCGGTGTTCACAGCCCTCATGGCCTTTGGCAACATCTACGGCCAGGGCGGCAGCTCACTTATTTCCCGCCTGCTGGGACAGGACGACCGTGAGGGCACCGGCCGGGTCAGCTCGTTCTGCTTCTATGTGGCCCTGACCACGGGCGTGGTGCTGGCGGCCCTGATGATGCTGTTCCGCGTTCCGCTGCTGGGCATTCTGGGTGCGACTGCTGAGACGATGCCGCACGCACAGGCCTATTACACCGTGCTGGCCATTGGTGCCCCGGCCACGGTGCTGAACTTTATCCATTCCAACCTCGTCCGCTGTGAGGGCATGGCCACCCAGTCCATGATCGGCAGCATCGGCGGCACGGTTATCAATATCATCCTCGATCCCATCCTCATCACCACAGTGGGCTGGGGCGCAAGGGGTGCGGCCATTGCCACCATTGTGGGCTACCTGTGCAGCGACCTGTACTTCCTGTGGCTGCTCCACAAAAAGAGCCGCTGCCTGTCTGTCAAGCTGTCCCAGTGCCATGTCACGGGCAGGGAGCTGCAGCAGATTTTGGGCGTGGGTGTTACTGCTGCGCTGAGCAACCTGATGCAGAGCCTGACTGTCATTGTGATGAACCAGTTCCTCTTGCCCTACGGCAACGACAAAATTGCCGCCATGGGCATTGCCAGCAAGGTGAGCATGATCGCCCAGCTGGTTCTGGTTGGCTTCTCGTTCGGCAGCATCCCACTGTTCGGTTACCTGTACGGCGCAAAAAAGCGGGACGTGATGCGCAAGCTCATCCGCTTCTGTCTGACCTTCCTCGTCTCCATCGCCGTGGTGCTGTCCCTCATCCTCTGCCTGAATTCCGGTGCGCTGATGCAGCTCTTCGTGCAGGATGCCGGGATGATCGCCACTGGTGCGCAGATGCTCCGCTGGCAGGTCTGCACCGCAGCCTTTGGCGGCGTGGTGCTCCTGCTCACGGTGCTGTTCCAGGCAACTGGTAAAATCGTACCGTCCTTCCTGCTCTCCATCAGCCGTCAGGGCGTGGTGTTTCTGTTGGCACTGGTGGTCTGCGTACACCTGTTCCAGTATCAGGGCGTGCTGATGGCTCAGGCTGTGGCCGACATCCTGAGCGCTGCGCTGGCCCTTGGCCTGCTGGCGGCCAGCCGCGATATCATTGCAAAACAGTAAACACAAAAACGCCCGGAGGACCGCTGAAAGCTGCGGTTCTCCGGGCATTTTTAGTATTCGATGCCTTTGCGCGCCTTGATGCCCTTCTGGTAGGGGTGGCGGCAGCATTTCATTTCGGTGGAGTAATCGGCGGCATCCAGCATCCACTGCGGGGCCTTGTGGGCGGTCAGCACGCATTCCTGTGCGGCGGGGCGCTCCAGAACGGCCCGCCGGAGCAGGTCTTTGTCCACCATGTCCAGCTCCCAGGCCGAACCGGCTTCATCTAAAATAAGCAGGTCGGCAGGCTCGGCCAGTGCGGCGGTCAGGTTTTCGTTCTGCACGGCCCGGGCAGCGGCCTTTTCCGCTTCGTTCATCTGGAACACGAACTTCTGCCCGCCCTTGCCCCGGAAAATTTTTGCCCCCAGCTGGGCCAGCAGAGGGATCTCGCCGCTCTGCCCGCCCTTGAGGAACTGCACGATGACAACCCGTTTGCCGCTGCCCAGTGCGCGGAGGGCAAGGCCCATGGCGGCGGTGGTCTTCCCCTTGCCGTCGCCCCAGTAAAGATGCAGCAGGCCCTGTTCCATCATCCGTTCTCCTTTGTGTACTGCACGGTCTCCACCAGGTGCAGGATGTGCTGCTC
>OJKQ01001293.1_pt1 | contig 11781 bp, 7 predicted proteins | sample 1596641 | NCBI WGS metagenome assembly OJKQ01 (sample SAMEA4350167, study PRJEB24818) | metagenome | biome: human; feature: gut; material: faeces | place: Denmark | collected 2013-09 | reverse complement strand
ACCAAGGACTTCCTGAAGTGGGTCGTCACCAGCAAGACAGGCATCAAGTCTCTGTCCAGCGACATGGGCTTCACCACCCCGTTCAAGTCCTTCAGCGACGTCAAGTCCGACAATCCGCTGGTCCAGGCTGCTGTTGATGATCAGAACTCCGGCAAGACCGCAGTCTCTTGGAACTTCACCATGATGCCGTCCGAAGAGTGGAAGAACAAGCTTGGTTCCGCCCTCCTCGAATACGCTCAGGGTACCGGTGACTGGGATGCCGTCAAGACCGCGTTTGTTGACGGTTGGAAGACTGAGTACGACGCATCTCACTGAGATTGTGTTGCACCATGAGTTGCAAATCGCAATTCAATAACTGAATAAGCTAGCTGAGGTCGAGGATTTTTCCTTTCCTCTCTTCGCCCCAGCCGGTTGTGGAGACAACGGAAGGCCGTCATCGCAATGTTCTGCGATGACGGCCTTTCTGTGTTTCGTACGTTTGCCGTGTGCGCAATGTGCGGCAAACGTCAGTGACGCAGTCTGGCGGTGGTCGATCGGACGATTAGCTGTGCGGGAAACGTCTTGAACGGCTCGTCAAGCGGCTGCTTGTCAATCAGGGCAAGCGTCATACGGGCCGCCTCGTGTGCCATCTCGACCGGTGTCTGACGGATGGTGGTCAAACCGAGATCGCGAGCGTAGGTGCTGTCGTCGTAGCCAATGATGGAGATGTCGTTCGGTATTGTGAAACCGTTGCGTTCCAGCTGGAACAGTAGCGGAATTGCGATGCCGTCTTCCTGACAGGCAATCGCCGTGGGCATGTGGTCCGAGCTGAGCAGCTGCGTGACGACTTTGCTGATGTTGTTCTTGCCTTCGTCGGTAACGAACACGCGCGGTTCGACGCCATTGGACTTGCAGCACGTCATGAACGAATCGAAACGGCCCTGCACGCTGAAGTGCAGCGTCACTTCACGGTCGGTACGGATGTAAGCGATATCGCGATGGCCAAGCGTTATCAAGTGGCGTGCGGCCAATTCGGATCCCTGCTTGTCATCGATGCGCACGGCGGCGTTGAAGCCGCGCTCTTCCGGCAAGCTCGAATTGATGCCGATGATTGGCACATCGACTGACCTGAGTTGCCTGATTTCGTTGCTGTCGATGTCGAAGGAAATGACGATTACGGCGTCGACATTGCGGCGTACCGGCAGCATGTCGAAGAACGCGCGGCGTTCCTCGGCGCTGGACATCTGATAGATTGAGATGTCGTAGCCTTCATCATGGAAGGATTCGTTCAGTCCTTCCATGATGGACGAACTGAACCACAGATTGAGTCGGCCGGAAATCAGCACCGCGATTCGTAGCGCGCGGCCGGTTTTGAGTGCTGCAGCGGAGCGCGAGATGGAAAAATTTAATTCGTCGGCGGCTTTCATGACTTTGTCACGCGTGGCTTTCGACACAAGGTCGGGACGTGTGAAGGAGCGAGAAACCGTTGAAATGGAGACGTGCGCAAGTTGTGCCACGTCTTGAATGCTGCTTTTCATGGTGACCCCTTGTATAGTAGAACTACTGGATATTCAGCATACTGTATTGAAACACTCTTGCAAAAGTTGGATTACAAACGTTTTCATTTGTGCCACAGTTGTTGCGGGGCTGATATTTACAATGCTTTCAGGCTGTCAATACTATGACAACGATGCAGAATATATGATTTATGACATGTAAAAATGACAACGTTTGACATTTCGCGTCGCGCTGTTTATTATAACAACTGTAAAAACTAAAAAGGCGAAAAACAATGCAGTGATTCGCCGATTTGGGGCAGTTGGTTTTCCATGCCGCGTTGCTGCGGTGTTGGAATGGAGAGGAAAGAAAGCAGGCAAGCTATGATCAGCATGGCCGGCAAAGCGATACGAAAGTGGTGGGCTCTGTTTGCGCTACCGACGTTCGCTGCATTTATCATCGGGTTTGTAATCCCGTTCATCATGGGTGTGTATTTGAGTTTCTGCAAGTTCACAACTGTGACTGACTCGGAATTCATTGGACTTAAAAACTATCAGAAGGCACTTGCGGATAAGGAATTCCTGCATGCGTTAGGTTTCTCGACGGCGCTGACCATTGTCACTACGGTTGTGATCAATGTGGTTGCGTTTGCCATCGCATATATGCTTACCAAGGCCATCAAGGGCTCCAACATCTTCCGTTCGGTGTTCTTCATGCCGAACCTCATCGGTGGCATTATCCTGGGCTACATCTGGATGCTGCTGCTCAACGGCATTCTCGCTCACTGGGGCCGCGCGTTGACGTATAGCGCAACCTACGGCTTCTGGGGCTTGGTCATCTTGGTGTGCTGGCAGCAGATTGGCTATATGATGATTATCTACATCGCAGGCATGCAGTCGCTGCCGACCGACGTGCTCGAAGCGGCTTCCGTGGACGGCGCAAACGGCACCCAGACCATGTTCAAGATCATCATTCCGCTGATGATGCCGTCTATCACCGTATGCTCGTTCCTGTGCGTCACCAACGGCTTCAAGCTGTACGATCAGAACCTTGCATTGACCAACGGCGCTCCGTCGAACATGTCTGAAGGTCTGGCAATGAACATTACCCGCACGTTCTACGGCCGTATGGGCTGGGAAGGCGTCGGCCAAGCGAAGGCAGTGCTGTTCTTCATTCTGGTGGCCATCGTGGCGCTCATCCAGAACAAGCTCACCACGAGCAAGGAGGTGGAGGCATGAACTCCGGAGAAAAAGTCAAGCACGGCGCACTGTGGTCCGTACTGTTCGCGGTGGTTTCGCTGGCGTGGATCTTCCCGATCGTGCTGGTGATCATCAACTCTTTCAAGCAGAAGGCGTATATTTCTCGTAACGCGTTCTCCCTGCCGACCGGTAAGGCGTTCGTTGGACTTGAAAACTATACGCGTGGCCTCGATACCACGAACTTCTTTGCCAGTTTCGGCTGGACCCTGCTCATCACTGTCGGTTCCGTGGCGCTGATTCTGGTGTGCACTTCGATGTGCGCATGGTGGATTGTCCGCGTGAACAACTGGGCTGCAAAGCTGCTGTACACGTTGTTCCTGTTCAACATGATTGTACCGTTCCAGATGGTCATGTTCACCCTCTCCAAGCTGGCCGATATGCTCAAGCTCAACACCCCGTGGGGTCTGTGCTTCGTGTATCTGGGCTTCGGCGCTGGTCTGGCCGTGTTCATCTTCACCGGTGTGGTTAAGGGCATTCCGGAATCGCTGGAAGAATCCGCCATGATCGATGGTGCTTCCGTGCCGCGTATCTTCTTCCAGATCGTTGTGCCGATCATGAAGCCGTCCATTGTGTCCGTGGCTATTCTGCAGGCCATGTGGATCTGGAACGACTACCTGCTGCCGTACCTGACGCTCGACCTGGGCAAGTACAAGACCATTTCCGTGGCGGTGCAGTATCTGAAGGGCGGTTATGGTTCCGTGGATATGGGCGCCATGATGGCATGCCTAGTTATGGCCATCATCCCGATCATCATCTTCTACCTCATCTGCCAGAAGTACATCGTCAAGGGTGTTATGGCTGGAGCCGTTAAGGGCTGATCTTCGATCAGCCCTTAGGGAACAGCGCAGTGCGCTGTTCCCAGGCTCCAGCCCGAGCGGCTATGCCGCGAGGGTAACGTTGAGCCCGCGCGTAGCGCGGTCCTTAATTGCAGGGCCGAAGGCGGCGCGGTGAAGGGCTGATTTTCACCCAGAAAAATTTAAGGGACTGATGCGAATCAGTCCCTTTTTTCGTGCCTAATTACTTGCTGATGTACTTGCGGAAGACATGCTCGAGAATCGGCGAATGCAGCATCAGCATGGTGCCGTAGCCGAGCACGAGCAGCAGGAACAGGCCCTGCGGCATGTAGAACCAGCTGGCCACGAGCAGCGCGACGTACACCGCGTCAATCGCAATCAATGCCAACGTATGCCCGATGTTGCTCACGCCGAACACAAAAGCGTTGCCGAGCGTGCGCCAAAACGAGTTCTCGAACCGCGCCTGCAACGCCCACACCCATTCGAAACCGATCAGCCATACGATCGTCAGCGCGAATTTCGGAATCAGCAGCGGCGTGATCTGCAGCACGATCCACGAGTAGACGCACAGCGCGCCGGTCGTGCCGAAAATCAGCCAGTAGCCGGTCGATTTCGCGAAATTCGAGCGGAAGGCGGCGAAATAGTTGCGCGTCGCCGTGCCTTCGCCGGACAGCGTGCGGCGGGTGGCGTCGTGGCCGGCGGTCAGCGCCGCGCCGATCGTAATGATCGGAATACTGGTGACGAGCATCAGAATGTTGATCCAGATCGCGTCGACGGCGTCGCTCAGGCCGCGCATAAAGCCGGAATCGGGGGAGAGGAACTTCATAATCGCCTTTCGTATGGCATCCGTATAGCAACGTATGCAAGTCGGATCTTCTTGCGATTCTACTCGACGCACGCCATCTTGCGATTGGCCGGTTTGCGCCGTGCGGTCGATCGTGTGGTCGGTCGGTTTGTGCGGCGCGTTCGGCTGTACGAACGGCGATGCGGCTGACCGGTTTGTGTGGCGCGGTCGGTCGTGCGGTCGGCGACACGATCTGATGGTTTGCGCAGCGCGAACGACGGCACGAACGATCGCACCGCCGGCCGGTCTGCGCAAACGGAAACGCGATTGCCCGCGCGCCCCCGCAGCAGACGCCCTGCAATGCTATCGTTGTCAGCGGTACAACGGTTGCAGGCACAGACGAAAGGGGCATAATGACCGCGAACAACATGCGTGACGATTGGTGGAAGCAAGCCGTCGTCTACCAGATCTACCCGCGCAGCTTCAAAGACGTGAACGGCGACGGGTTGGGAGACATCGCCGGTGTCACCGAGAAAATGGATTACCTGAAGAATCTCGGCATCGACGCGATTTGGCTGAGCCCGTTCTACCCGTCCGACCTGGCCGACGGCGGCTACGACGTGATCGACTACCGCAACGTGGACCCGCGCCTCGGCACCATGGCCGATTTCGACGCGATGGCCGCCGCCGCGCATGAAGCCGGCATCAAGGTGATCGTCGACATCGTGCCGAACCACACGTCCAACAAGCACAAGATGTTCATCGAGGCGCTCGCCGCCGGCCGAGGTTCGGCCGCACGCGACCGCTACATCTTCCGCGAAGGCCGCGGCGAGCACGGCGAGCTGCCGCCGAACGACTGGCAGTCGCTGTTCGGCGGCCCGGCGTGGCAGCAGGTCGATGACGGACAGTGGTACCTGCACATGTTCGCCAAGGAGCAGCCGGATCTGAATTGGAAGAATCCGGACGTGCACGAGGAATTCAAGAAAACGTTGAGATTCTGGTCTGACCACGGCACCGACGGCTTCCGCATCGACGTGGCGCACGGCTTGGCCAAGGACCTCGATTCCGTGCCGCTGGCCGACATGGATCCGGCCGCGGTGCAGCATGTGCTGCCGGCGGACGGCGCGTTCAGCCCGCTGTGGGACCGTCCGGAAGTGCACGACATCTACCGCGAATGGCGTCAGGTGTTCAACGAGTACAATCCGCCGCGTTTCGCCGTCGGCGAGGCGTGGGTGAAGGCCGAATCGCAGCATCTGTACGCGTCCACCGACGAGCTCGGCCAGGTGTTCAATTTCGAGTTCGCCGAAGCCAACTGGTTCGCCGACGAGTTCCGTACGGCCATTGCTGACGGCTTGCGCGCCGCCGAGGAAACGCACGGTTCCACCACGACGTGGGTTATGAACAACCACGATGTGCCGCGCAGTCCGTCGCGTTTCGGTCTGCCGCAGGTGAAGGACGCTCCGTACCACCAGCTGGCGCACGATTGGCTGTTGCGTGACGGAGAGACCTACCGCGAGAATCGTGAGGTCGGCACCCGTCGCGCCCGCGCAGCCGCGCTGATGGAACTGGGCCTGCCGGGTTCCGCCTACGTGTATCAGGGCGAGGAACTGGGCCTGTTCGAAGTGGCGAACATTCCGTGGGATCGTCTTGAGGATCCGACGCCGTTCAACACCCGTCGCAACTTCACCGACAAGGGTCGTGACGGCTGCCGTGCACCGATGCCGTGGAAGGCTGCCGATTGCGGCGAACCGGCTTCGTGGAGCCCGGACTTCATCACCGGCGGCACGTTCGGTTTCGGCCCGGAGCAGGGCGATTCCGCCGACGCGCACTTGCCGCAGCCGGCCTGGTTCAAGGATTTCGCGGCCGACGTCGAGGCCGATGACAACGGTTCCATGCTGCACTTGTACCGCAAGCTGTTGCAGTTGCGACAGACGGTGCTGACGGCAACCGGAGACACGTCCGCCGACCTGCTGGACATGGGCGATACGGTGGTCGCCTACTCGCGTCCGGCCACGGAAGGCCGTCGATTCCTGTCCGTCACCAATTTCGGCGACGAGCCGATCGCCCTGCCGGACGATGCGGTCGCCATCGCAAATTCCGTGCCGTTGACGGATGACGGCAAGCTGGATAGCGACGCCTCAGTCTGGCTGCTGCTGGGCTGATCGACCGCTGAACCTGGCCGCTCCCAAATCGCCTTGCGTATATGAAAAATTCCGGCCCTCCACAAGGAGGACCGGAATTTTGGTTTGTAAGGAAAGGGGAATGGTAAGTCTAAACGCTACTTCTCGCCGTTCATGATGGCGGCAAGCGATTGCACGCGCGGCAGATCGAACACCTCATCGGTGTGCACCACCTTGAGGTCCGGGCCTGCCAGCGGCACACGCCAGTTGGAGTATTCACTGGACGTGCCCGGCTGGTTCTGCGTGCGCGTCTCGCCCACGCCATCCACCAGCGCGGCCTGCAGCAGCACGGACGGCGACTTGAGTAGCATCTTGTGCATCGCCTCGACGATTTCCTGGATGTGGCCTTCCACATCGCCCGCCACTTCCGGCGTGATCAGGCCGGACTCCACGAGACGGTCCATCATCGCGTCGCGTTCGGCGGTGGCGGAAGCCTGGAACTCCTCGACCGGGCCGGACAGCAGGTGCAGCTGTTCGCGCAGCTTGACGTGCTCGAACTGCAGGTAGCCGGCGGTCGGCGGCAGGTCGTGCGTGGTGACGGAAGCCAGCGCGTACTTGCGGTACGTGGACGGATCGGCGTACGGGTCGCCGGCGTTGGGGGAGTCGTCCACGCGGGCGAACCATTCCACCATGCAGCCCAGCAGGCCGTGCTCGCCGAGTACCGTGCGTACGTAATCAGGCACGGTGCCCAGATCCTCGCCGACCACCAAACCGTTCACGCGGGACGCTTCAATGGTCAGGATCGCGATCATCGCCTCATAGTCGTACGTAACGTACGCGCCACCGCGCGCGCCTTCGCCCTGCGGAATCCACCACAGACGGAATAGGCCGAGTACATGGTCGATGCGCACCGCGCCCGCGTGCGAGAACATGTTGTGCACCATCTCGCGGTACACGCCATAACCAGTTTTGGCCAGATAATTCGGATTGAACGGCGGCTGGCCCCAATCCTGACCCTGCTGGTTGTAGAAGTCCGGTGGGCAGCCCACGGTTACGCTGCCTACTGCGAAACGTTCCGGATTCCACCACACGTCCGCGCCGAGCGAGTGCACGCCCACGGCCATATCCTGCATGAGGCCGAGTGCCATACCGCTGTCACGGGCGGCGTTCTGCGCGGCTGTCACCTGCTCGTCGGCGATCCACTGCAGCCAGCATTCGAAATCGACCATATCGGCGTGCTCGCGCATGAGCTCCACCACTTCAGGCGAATCGCGGTTCGTGTCCTTGAACCACGTGCCTTCCCACGGCGCGCCCCACACCTGGAACGCCACCGACCATGCGGCGAACGCGCGCAGATCCGGACCCGCGGCCTCCTTGAACGCGTCGAACGCGGCCTGACGCTCGACGGAACGCGGCACGTTGTACACAAGCTGCAGCGCCTGGCGCTTGTGCCACCAAGCGGAATTGATGTCGAGCGGCTCGATACTGTCGTTGGCTGGCGAGGCTTCCGCGTGCAGACGCGCCACTTCGGCCTGGTCCGCCTCGTTGAGTTCCGCATATTCAGCGATATCCTGCGGACGGATGTACGTCACATTGAGAAAACGACGCGATTCGGGAAGATACGGCGACGGCTCCAGCGGCGGCACCGGCGCGGTGGCGTGAATCGGGTTGATAAGCATGAAATCGGCATGCGATTTCGTTGCCGCGTCGGACAGCAGCAGCTTCAGATCGCCATAGTCGCCCACGCCCCAGGATTCAGCGGAACGGATGGAATACATCTGTGCCATCCGGCCCCAACGTTGCTTTTCCGCTACTGCTGGCGGCAGTTCGATGCGTGCCGGTGCGCAGATCAGCGCGGCTTCGGCGTGCAGCGGGCCGGCATCGACGGCCAGCGTGTGGTAGCCGGCGGGAATATCGTCCGGCAGCGTCAGTTGCAGCGAGCCGTCATCTGCGTTCGAGCCCGTCAGATACGCGGTCAGATCGCCCGCATATTCCGTGCCGTCTTCCAACGTCAGCTTCAGCGCCACGTCGTTTCCTTTCGCGCGGATTGGCGTGACGGCTTCCTTGCCGATGAACTTCACGACGGTCGGCTCAACAAGTGTGTCTGCGATGCGCTGCTGGGTCGCCGCATAGGAGGCGGTGATCGCTTCGTCGCTGGATGCGTCCACGCCGAGTGCGGCCAATACGGAGACGAGCACTTCGTCGCGGATTTCCACATAGGTGCCGAGCTGGTCGATATACGACGTGGAAATGCCATTGAGCTTGGCGAGCTGGATAAGAGGCCGTGCGATGCGTTCTGCGCTTTCGGTCTGCTGGGTCTGTGTCATAGGTCCCTTCTTTCCGCGCCGTTTGTGACGGCTGACATGCTACATTGCTTGCGATTGCCGCAGCTTCGATGCTGGTGGCATTCGCACCAAAGATAACTATATCACGGTATGATATCGTTTTCAAAGCGTGTTTTGCGGTAAGAGAGTGTTGCTATATTGCGATTTTGCTCTAATTTCAGGAATATAGATAACCGGAATTGTTTTTCCATATTGACTATCGTTTGCAATACGAAGGCGCAGCGCTCCGCATTGCAAACGATTATTCCAACGGGGCATTGCTCGTCTGCTACTCGGCTTCGAGAATTGCAAAGCTTTGCAGACCTAGACGCAGCGAAGTGCCGCTAATTTCGTTTTCGCCGATGCTGAAAATCGTCCGATAACTACCATCTGGTAACTGCAAAGCTTTGCAATCGCGGCTTGGATTGACGGCTATGATCAGCTTCTGCAGGTGGGTGGAACGCTCGAAAACGAACACTCTATCGCGTTCGATTGCATGGAACGTAGCCCCCGACCGCAAGGCGTCGCATTCCCCCTTGACGTGGAGTATGGAGCGCACCGTATGCCACAGTGATTCGGCGTCGGCCTGCTGTGCGGCGACGGTCGGGGCGTCGGCGGACGGGTCGGCGGGCAGGTAGCTGCCACCGGTCACATCGCCAGCCCGAGTGTCCGATTCTGCAGAATCGGACACGTGAAGTGCTCCGGATGCGTCGTTCGCACCCCACTGCATCGGTGTGCGCGAACCGGTGCGCACGTAGCCGCCTTCTTTGCCGGGCAGTGCGCGGTATCGCATGCCGATTTCGTCGCCGTAATACAGGAACGGCACGCCCGGCATCGCGAACAGCGTGCAGTATGCCAGGGCGATTTCGCGCTGCGACAGTCGCGGCGCCACGCGTGCGGTGTCGTGGTTGCAGGTGATGAAATTAAAATTTCCGTCGGCCGTTTCCGCTTCGCGCAGACGCGGCTCGTACTCGTCCAGGAATTCGCTGATCGGCGTGCCGGAATCGGCGTTGAAATAGCTCTTGTCGCCCTTGCGGCTCAACGGGTCGTCCACGTTGCGCAACAGCATGTTGTAGCCGTTGGGAACGCCGTCCCAACGCCAATCGAGATAGAAATCCATGTCGAAGCCGGCGGCCATCGACTCCTCTGGCCGTCCCCATTCCGAAACGAACGCGGCTTCGGGGAAGGCCGGGCGGATCCGGGCGAACATGTACTGCCAGGTGCGGATGGTGTAAGGCTTGCCCTCATCGTCCTTTTTGACGAGGCTGTCGGCCATATCCACGCGGAAGCCGTCTGCGCCACGGGAAAGCCAGAACCGCATGACGTCCACCATCGCGTCGCAAGTGGCCTTCGCGTCCGGACCAAGGGCTGGCTTCTGCCAGCTACGTTCGGGGTGCGCGAAACCGTAGTTGAGCGCCGGCTGGCATTTGAAGAAGTTCAAGATGTAGGTACCGTTGCGGGGCGATTCGCCGCCGATGAATGGCAGTCCGTCGCCACCGGAAATCCATGAGTCTGTCCAGATGTAGCGGTCGGAATAATTGTTTCGCTCGACCTTGCAACTGCGGTGGAACCACTCGTGTTCCTCGCTGGTGTGGCCTGGCACGAGATCGAGGATCACGTGCATGTCGCGCCGGTGGGCGGCGTCGAACAACGCAATGAGATCGTCGTTGGTGCCGTAGCGTGATGCCACCTTTTTGTAGTCGCGCACGTCGTAGCCGGCGTCTTTGAATGGCGAGTCGAAACAGGGATTGAGCCAGATCGCGTTGCATCCGAGATCCTTGATGTAGTCCAGTTTTAAAGTGATTCCGGGGATGTCTCCGATGCCGTCGCCATTGGAGTCGACGAAGGACTGTGGATAGATTTCATAAAAAATTGCGTCGGCAAGCCATTTGGGGTGGGGGTGTTTCGCGGGGGGAAGCATGAGGGTGTGTCTCCTTGATATTTCGCGGTTTGCGGTGTTTCTTTGAAACAATCATAACGCTGAATTGCAAACGTTGGCAGAAACGTGCTACACTAACAATCACTGATACATTTTTGGTGGCCCCAGTGTTGTTGGTAATCATCCAAGAACGATGATGTGAACGTATGCAGGGTTTTGGTCCGTACCATTTAACCGGAGATGTTGAGGAACACAAGGTTATGTGAGGAAAGGAAGATCAATGAAGATCGATTGGAAGAAGGCAATCGGACTTACTGCTGCCGTTTCTATGCTGGTTCCGCTCGCTGCGTGCGGTGGCTCCTCCGACGGTGGCGATAAGAACGCTTCCGGCTCCACCGAGGCCGTCACGCTGAGCGTGTGGGCCCCGCAGGAAGACCAGGCCAAGGACACCAACTGGCTGGGCAAGGTCGAAGAGAACTTCGCCAAGGCGCATCCGGAATACAATATCACGTGGAAGAATGACGTGGTCTCTGAAGGCGATGCTTCCAAGCAGGTCAGCACTGATCCGTCCGCGGCAGCCGATGTCTATATGTTCGCTTCCGATCAGTTGGGTGTTCTAATGGACGCCAAGGCCATTGGCCAGCTGGGCACCGACGCTGAGAAGCAGGTGAAGGAACAGAACGGCGACCTCGAAGTCGACTCCGTCACCGGCACCGATGGCAAGCTCTATGGCGTGCCGTACACCGACAACACGTGGTTCATGTACTACAACAAGTCCAAGATCACCGAGGATGAGGCCAAGGACTTCGATACCATCCTTTCCAAGGCCAAGGTCGCGTTCTCCCTGCAGAATTCTTGGTACATCAACGGCTTCTATGATGGCCTGAGCCTGTTCGGCGAGAAGGGCAATGATGCTGACGCAGGCATGGTCTTCCCGAAGGACGGCGCCGATATCACCTCTTATCTGGTTGATGTGGTCGCCAACCCGAACTTCTCCAACGATGATGGCGCTTCCGGCCTCGCAGCCATCAAGGATGGCTCCGCCGACGTGCTGTTCTCCGGTACCTGGTCCGCTAAGGACGTGAAGGAGGCCCTGGGTGACAACTACGCCGCCACCTCTCTGCCGACCTTCACCGTGAACGGCC
>OJKQ01001292.1_pt1 | contig 11793 bp, 9 predicted proteins | sample 1596641 | NCBI WGS metagenome assembly OJKQ01 (sample SAMEA4350167, study PRJEB24818) | metagenome | biome: human; feature: gut; material: faeces | place: Denmark | collected 2013-09 | reverse complement strand
ATTGAGGATAACGCTCTGAAAAACCACATGCCTGTTTTGTACAGCCTGCCGTGTTATCCTTTGGATAAAAATATAAAATTACTTTTTTACCTAAATAATCACTTAATTTATGCACTTCTCCGTTCTGATCCGGCAATTCAAAGTCCGGTGCTTTGGTTCCTGACTCTAACATTTACTATTCCTCCGCTTCTGTATTTTCCACCTGTTTTCTTACTCTCTTATTAACTGAAATCATTTTATGTCCCGTATACATGGACATGATCATACATATAAGAGTGCTGCATGCAAAATACTTATGACCTGATTTAGAGCCTTTATATCCAGTATAAAAAGTTCCAATCATAGTAATTAACGCTCCGATTGACCAATACTTATGTGCTTTCATTTTATACCTCCAAATTGATTAAACTTTTTCCAAAATAAATATCTCTGAATCATTAACAATATTATACATTCCATCCATCACTTTCGACAAGCAGAGAAAGATACTGATCTTTGGACCATCCCTGCTGAAATCTATAAGGGCATCATGAATGAATTTGCTCCCGTCGCAAACTATACCAATGAGTTAATGGCTACCCGTTTTTCTGTAACATTCATACTATGCTAATGAAAACAATCTCTCATTTTACGTGAAATATCTGCATCCACAAAACCTTTTTCTGCCATTTCATCAAGTATATCACATGTTTTTTCATGCGACATTCCTTTCTTATATGGACGTTCTTCCGTAAGCGCCTGATAAATATCAACACATGCCATAATTCGTTCTTGTTCATTTAATTCATCTGCAGTTTTTCCAAATGGATACCCTTTCCCATTTAGTTTTTCATGATGTAATGCAGCCCAATCTCGTATATCTTCAAAACCATCTACTTGTGACAACATAAGATATGTGTAGCCCGCATGGTTTTTCATTTTATCAAATTCTTCATCCGTAAGTTTATCCGGTTTTTCTAATATTTCATTACCGACCGCCATTTTTCCGATATCATGCAATGCTCCCGCCAGATACATTTTTTCGATATCTAAAACATCATATCCAATATACTTTGCAAACTGCGCAGCCTTTTCTGCAACACCAATAGAGTGTCTGCTTGTAAAGGGAGATTTATAATCAACAATATTCGCAAAGAAATCTGCAATATTTTTACAAGTATTCCAATCAAACATCTGTTTTTTTCTTGGAACGATCTCCCATAACTTTGACTCAAAAGATCCATCCTCTAACGAAACAAATGTTTCTTTTGATATCATTTCAAAAAAGGCTTCTACACACTCATCATCAAATAATAATCCTTTTTGTTTTACAAGAAATTCACAACATTTATCCCATTTTTCCTGTCTAAATTTTATGTTGTTAGCAATCGCATCTATTACATCCGCAAGATGAATAATCCTTGCAAATAAAGGAACCTCCTGCCAAGCCAACGATATCTATGCTTAACTGTTTTTCATCCATAAATCTCTTTCATAAACTCCTATATATCACATTATTCCTGTGGAATCTGTCCATCAACATACAAAATATGATTTACTAACCATTCCGTAAGGTATGTCAAAATCTTCATAATCTGCTATATGCTTCATCCGCATATGTAAACAACTGTTTATGTTGTTCATCAATCATTTTTATTCCAATGTAATACTCTGGTTTCATCTCAAACATAATCTTACCCTTTTTCTTCTATTTTTTAGTTGTTTCTATCCAACTCATTATTAGGAACAATTCTTAATATCAATTATAAAATCTATCTAATTTTTGTCAATCAAATAATAGTAATAACATTATCCTGTTCCAGAAAAAGCAACCGCATACTTTTCGTATTTCTCAACACTCATTATCTAAGTTCAAGGGAACTGGAAATATAAAAATGGAAGTCTTGCTCCTTGCAGTATTCTTTTATTTTTCGGATTAGTTTTGGGTTCGTTGTATATTCCAACAGATATACTTCCATTCCATCTGCTTTGCACGCTTCCAAATATTTGCAGAATAGCTGTAAGACCTTCAAAAATACTCTCGCGTGGAGCGTAATAATATACATCACAATTATCTATAAAGAACCCATCAACACCTTTTTCATATAGTTCCTGAGAAAGCTGTCCTATAAACTTCTGCCAGTCTGGGTTTGCTACATCCACCCATTGTTCTTCCTCCCAATGCTCATACTCACCGATTGCCAGTTCCGCATAGGTTGTATAGTACTCCCTGAAGTTTTCAATCGACCCAATATTTAGATATGTATATACGACTGTTCCATTTTGATGGAGCAATTCAATATCCCTTTTTGTAAAATACTGTGCATCAATTACAATCGTTTCATACATTTTAAATCGTTCCAAAGATGAGGCGTCCGCATTTAAAAACACCCCATAATCGTTTTTCTCAAATTCCTTTGCCTGATTGGCTTTCACAAAAAAACATCCACCAATAAACATTAGAACAAATAATACAGCCAAGGCTACTGGTTGTTTGATTCTCTTCCCGCACAATGCCTCCCACATCCTTTCGGTGATTCTCGTTTTTTCCTCATGACTATCACATTTTACACATTGATGATTATGTTTTCCCAGATTTGTTGCTCAATTTGTATTCAAATTTTACTATAAAACTTGTGAACAGTTCTACCGTCATTTTGGAATATATGAGAAAAGGACGAACTCATCTTCTAAAATGAATTCGTCCTTTAAGGCACAGTTATTAGGTTGTTTCAATACATCTCATAGGTTATTCAGTATTATTGGGTAATTTTTTGATGTACTATTTCAGGAAGAAAAACCCTTTTATTCTTCTGCAAAAAGTTTCTGCTTCCGCTCAATCATCTCATCAATCCTTGCGATATACTGCGCTACATCCTTGACATTCTCGCATCTTTCGATTCGATGAGTGCCGTCCGGATTTGGCTCATTCCAGACACGTTTTGTCGAAGCTCCCGCTCCACACGCCACGATAGTCTGTTTCTCTTCCATGATCAAAATGTTATAAATTCCTGCTTTCCCCGGACTTGCGTAACCGACATTTTCCAGATTACCAGCCATGCTCTTCTGCCGATACAGATAATATGGTTCTAATCCCATCTCTTTTGCATATTCTGCGGTGAGGTTCATATGCTCTGTGGTGTTGACCATCTTGTAATCTTTATAATCTTCCTTAAACATGTTAAGCCGTGCCGCCCTCTTTAATGCAAGTGAATGCACGGTAAGATTATCCGGTTTTAACGCTTTTACCTGCTCTAAGGTATCCCTGACATCCTCAAGGCTTTCCTCCGGCAGTCCCATGATAAGATCCATGTTGATATCATCGAATCCAAGCTCTCTCGCAAGCTGAAAACTCTCCACGGTCTGTGCCACGGTATGTCTGCGCCCGATGATTTTTAATGTCTCATCCTTCATCGTCTGCGGATTGATGGAAATTCTTGTGATGTCCCATTTTTTCAACGTTTCTAATTTTTCTCTTGTGATGCTGTCCGGACGTCCGGCTTCCACTGTAAACTCCAGACAGTGTGACAGATCAAAGCTGCATCGGATTTTACGGATCAGCCGGTCAAGCTGATATGGCTCCAGTGTTGTCGGTGTGCCCCCTCCAATGTAGATGGAATTCAGATGTTTTTTTCCAAATTTTACTGCAACATAATCCAGTTCTTTTTCCAAAGCATCCAGATAGCTGTCCACTTTCTGTCTCCAGCTCACTAATGGGTAGGATGTAAATGAACAATACAGGCAGGTTGTCGGACAGAATGGGATTCCGATATAAAGACTGTAGCCGTTCTCGTAATCGATCTTTTTTAAGATTTCAAGCTCACGCTCTGCGATATCAATGGAAAGATCGATTTTCTCATCGGATGCAAAGTACGTTTTTTGCATGTAGGTTCTGATCTCTTCCTCCGTTTTTCCTTCCTCTAAAAATTTCATCGGGATTTTCGTTGGCCGGATTCCTGTCAGCGTTCCCCACGGAAGCTTTTTGCCCGTGATCTCTGATAATATCTGATAAAAATTCTGTTTCAGTTCGTTTTTCGTTTCCGTGCGGTCTGAAAAATCTACCGGAAAACTTCGGTCATGACTTTCCTGACCATTTTCCTTCCACTCAATTTTTATCTGCTGTGGCTCATACTCCACCTGAAACTGTAAGGTGATCTCTTCCTCATATTTTTTATCTTCTGCCGTTGCACTCACATTTTCCTCCGGGAAAAATGCCTTGATGAGGGAATGGATATCATACTCAAATTCCGGCTTGCTTAACTTTGCTAATATCATATTGTTTTCCTTTTCTGGCTGTGTTTCCTATTTTGATGAAAGTCTTCTTTACAGACGATATTTTTTCATAGTCAGTCTGTTATAAATATGGATTGTACATCCGCTCTGTTCCGATCGTTGTCATATCTCCATGCCCTGTATACACGGCGGTCTCATCAGGAAGCGGCATGAGTTTTTCCCGAATCGCATGGATCAGCTGGGATGCACTCCCCTTCGGGAAATCAGTCCTTCCAATAGAAGTCTGAAAGAGGCTGTCCCCGCTGAATAACGTGTTCTGATATGGAAAATAATAGCAGCAGCCTCCCACCGTATGTCCCGGTGTTAAAAATACCCGTATATGAAATCCTGCAAGATCTATTTCCTGCTCATCTTTTAAATATTCATCGGCATAGAACACAAGCTCGCTTCCCTGCCATCCGCTCAGATTCAACTGCGGATTTTCCAGTGTCTCTTTTTCTTTTTCCTGCGCGTATATTTTTATATGCAAAAGCTGCGCCAGCTCCCCTGCCCCTGTCGCATGGTCAAAATGTCCATGTGTCAGAAGAATTGCCACAGGTTTCAATCCCTGCTCTTTCACTTTCTCTGCAAGCTGTTTTGCACTTGCACCCGGATCAATGATCAGTACTTCTTTTGTGTCATCATTGATCGCAAAATAGCAATTGGTCTGTACCGGACCTACTACATATGTCTGTATACTTAATGGTGCCATATTTCTCTTCCTCCATAAAAAGATGAAAGAAACCACCTGAGCCAGATCAGCCGGTGGTTCTCTCAATATCAATAATACTGTCTATCTGACGAAGCTTGTCGATGACGCTCGTCAGCTCTGCTTTTCCTTTTGTGTTAAATGAAATATCAATGGTTGCGATTCCCTGCTTACTCGTCTTGGAATGGATCGCATTGATATCAATCTCACGCTCTGTAAAGGCTCTTGTGATATCAACGAGAAGCCCGGTACGGTTATTGCAGAATACTTTGATCTCTGCCAGATAAAGACCGGAATTGCCGGATTCTTCATCATGCTGCCACTCCGCATCGATGAGACGTTCTCTCTCCATATCTGAAAGATTGATGATGTTGATGCAATCTGTCCGGTGAATGGAAACACCACGCCCTCTTGTCACAAATCCTACGATTTCGTCCCCCGGAACCGGACTGCAGCATTTTGAAAAATGGACTGCCACGTCATAAAGTCCCTTTACAATGATACCGCTCTTTGATTTTTTCTCCGGGACTTTTTCTTTATTTTCGGAGATCGTCTCAAGAACTTCCTCGTCTGTAATACGTGCAAGGTGATCTTTCTTATATTCCTCGTACATACGGTTTACGATCTGACCTTCTTTTAAACCGCCATGACCAACGGTTGCAAGGCAGGAATTCCAGTCGTGAAAACCATACTTGCGCATGATTTTATCCTGATACTCTGGTCTGTTGATATCGGAAAGGTTGGTCCCTTTTGATTTACAACAGGATGCAAGCCGCTCTTTTCCTCTTATGATATTTTCTTCCTTCAACTCACTTCGAAACCACTGATTGATCTTATTCTTTGCCTGCGTGCTCTTTACAATATTCAGCCAGTCGCGGCTTGGTCCCTTGGAATTCTGAGAAGTCAACACCTCGATCCGGTCACCATTCTGGATCACATAATCAATCGGAACAAGCTTTCCATTGACTTTGGCTCCGATCATTTTGTTTCCGACCGCCGAATGGATGCTGTACGCAAAATCAATTGGCGTAGAACCGTTTGGCAGGTTTTTTACATCTCCTGTCGGTGTGAAGCAGAAAACCGTATCCGAAAACAGGTCGAGATCACTTTTTAACAGGCTCATAAACTCCTTGTTATCGGACATATCCCTCTGCCACTCTAAAATCTGTCTCAGCCAGCTTAACTTCTCTTCCTCGGTAACGGTCATTGGTGCTGCAGCACCGCCATTATTGCTTGCCTCTTTGTATTTCCAGTGAGCGGCGATACCATACTCAGCAGTGCGGTGCATCTCATAGGTACGGATCTGGATCTCGAACGGCTGTCCTGTCGGTCCGATCAGTGTCGTGTGAAGTGACTGATACATGTTCGGTTTTGGCATGGCAATGTAATCTTTGAATCGACCGGGAATCGGTTTATACATCTCATGGATGACACCAAGTGCCGCATAACAGTCTTTTACGGAATCCACGATAATACGGATCGCAAACAGATCATAAATCTGATCCAGCGTTTTATCCTGATTCTTCATTTTCTTATAAATACTGAAAAAGTGCTTTGCCCGCCCATCGATCTGCGCCGGAATTCCAGCTTCGTGGATATGTTTTTTTACCTCTTCCACAAGACTCTGGACATAATCATCCCTGACGCTTTTTCTCTGGGCGATCTGATGAACCAGATCATAGTATGCTTCCGGCTCTAAATATTTTAAAGAAAGATCGTCTAATTCGATCTTAATTTTGGAAATACCAAGGCGCTGGGCGATTGGCGCATAGATATCCATTGTCTCTCGCGCTTTTTCCTTCTGTTTCTCCGGTGTCATGTATTTCAATGTCCGCATATTATGTAGGCGGTCTGCCAGTTTGATCAGGATCACACGGATATCCTTTGCCATGGCAAGGAACATTTTTCTTAAATTCTCTGCCTGAACTTCCACCTTATCCGCATCGTAGGACAACTGTCCTAATTTTGTGACACCATCTACCAACAGTGCAACCTCTGCACCAAACTCCTGCTTGATCTCCTCATCGGTCATAACGGTATCTTCCACCACATCATGCAAAAGTCCCGCTACGATCGTCTCCTTATCAAGCTCTAACTCTGCTAAAATAATCGCAACGCACAATGGATGGATGATATACGGTTCTCCCGATTTTCTTACCTGCCCCTTATGTGCCTCGTATGCAATGTTGTATGCCTTCTCTATCAGACTGATATCCGTAGATGGATGATACTTACGGACACTGGCGATCAATTCCTGATATAATTTTTCGGGACTCTCAAACTCCTTCATTGGTTTGATACTATTGTCCTCTTCTTTTACGATTTTCTCTAATTCTTCTGATGAAAGTTCTGCCATGTAGATCACCCACTTTATCTATGCTTTTGTGTATAATATATGATTATATTTTATTTTCTATCAAAAATCAACGCTTAAACTTTGCATCCGGCTTCCATCACCATTCTATCTGATAATCTGACATCAGGACGCCGTCTATTTCCCGGTCACCGCAGTAAGAAAAACCTAATTTTATGGCGAGTTTTTCGGAAAGAGCATTTTCTTTTTGAATCAGACAGTGTACGAGATGTACCTGCAGCACCTCTCTTGCATATTGCATGATCGCCTGACAGACTTCATAGGCATAACCCTGATGATGAAAAGATGTCCGGATCGCATAACCCAATTCCATATCTCCATTTAACTCTTCCCGATGTTCCACACCAGCCCTGCCGATCAGTGTGCCCGTTTTCTTCTCAAAAACGAGCCACATTCCGTATCCGTAAAAACGATACATATTTTCGATATAGGCTTTCTGATATTCCAGCTCTTCCTCATATTCATATAACCCCTCCATATAATCGGTCATTCCGGGTTCTGCATACATGGAAAAAAGAGCATCCAGATCAGAAAGTTCCAGTTCTCTCACAATACAGCGTTCCGTCTCCAGAATCGTCCATGGAATGTTGAAATGTCTCTCATACACACGCTGTAAAAACGTCATATCGACTTCCTCGAACCCCTCGACGACCATATCGGCATGAAGAAATGTATCCGTTTCCGGCTTCTGATAGGCAATCGCCGGGACGTCCACATCTCTGGCAAGGTCTAAAAGAGACTGATTCGAAGACAGAAAAATGATATCTCTGCTCCGCTTCTCTGACAGCTGATGAAAGGCTTCCTCTTTTTTTATTAATACAAATGTAGTTTGTTTTATTCCTGCAAGATTTTCTCTTAACAAAGAAACTTCACGCTCCGGTATCTGCGACACCCATATCTGTTTTGGATACTCTTTCCTATTATAATATGGCAAACCTGTTCCCCTTATCGATTGTTATGTGCAAAACAACCGGTATCTGAACAGATACCGGTCGTCCTTTTAAAATCCATGAATTAATATGCAATATTTACATCGACATTTCCCTTGATTCCAGGAACACTTCCCTTAGATGAGTACTGCCACATGTTATATTTTCCTTTGTAATTGCAGGTTGTGTTGTACTGTGCAACCCAGATAAAGTAGTTGCTGAATGCAGATGCATCAATCTTGTTGTTATACCAGCTCTTACTTGCGTAAACACCTGCTTTTCTTCCACCGTTTGCAATGGTCTTACAGAACGCAGCCACGCATGCCGTTCTGGTGCCTTTATCTAATCCGTTGGCACGGGCTGCTCCGCTTCCGTTCTCTGTATCAACAAAGATCGGGTAAGAAAGATTGTAGCCGGAGCATAATGTCAATGCCATACTTGCCTCCTCAACAGCCTCTGCCTCAGTTGTAGCCTGTGTGAAGAAGTAAACACCAACGTTAATGCCGTTTGCAGTTGCACCCTGAATATTTTTCTTGAAGCAGGAATCCTCTACTAATGCTCCTGTCTGTGATCCGCGGTAACCGACACGGATAATTGCAAAATTGATACCTGCCGCCTTTACAGATGCCCAGTCGATATTTCCCTGATGGCTGGATACATCAATACCGTTCTTTCCGGAGCCCTGCTGTAATGCTCCATCACTTCCGAAGTTGTAAGAGATACCGCTGATCACCTGACTTCCTGTTACACGCTGATGGTTGCTGGTATAGTAATATACTTTTCCATCAATGGTCTGCCATCCGGTGTAAACCGGCTCGGTGTAGTAAGTTCCGTTTGCATTGTAATCTGCCACGGTTGCTGGTTTTTTACACTCGGAATCTTTGTAAAGAGTTCTACCGGATTTATCTTTTAACTGGGTTGTTGTATTTCCAGTAAAATCATTGACTGTAACTGTACATGTGATTTTCTTGTCACTTGCGGTTGTCTTGGTATCGCCCGGTTTGGATAAGTATGTGATCGTACCTGTTACAGTTGCACTTCCTTTTCCAACTGCTGTCAGTGTACATCCTGTTTTCGCTCCATTGGATACCTTTACAACTTTTTCGTTGCTGCTAGCCCATGTAATATTTGTGATAATATTGCCTGCATCTGTCAATGTTGCTGTGAGACCAATTGTATTTGCATTATTAATAGTGCTGTTATATAAAGCTGCCGTCTGTGGTACTGTGACAGATGCACTGGCTGCGGCTGCAGCTTTTACCCAGTTTAATGTGTATGCTGTTGTGCCTGCTGCCACTTTGATCTTCGTGGAACCTTCTGCCAGTTTATATCCCTGTGCCTCATAAGAAGATGCCTGTATCTCAGTAGACGTAGCATCTACTGTGATATCTTCACTTTTGGATTCTTCCGCTTTTGTCTTTCCATCAGCCTGGAAGAAATTATGTGTTACCTTATAAGTAGCCTTATCTGCTGCTGTTGCAACCCACATGATGGTATATTCTTTTGCACCATCCTGAATGGTAAAGGTTGTACCATTGGAAGCTTTATATCCGTCGTATGTTCTTGCAGATGTTACCGTTTTTGCGTCCTTTGCAACAATTACTGTCTCTTTGTCGTCATCTTTGTCTGCTTTTGTTTTTCCATCGTTTTTATAAAACATATGGACAATGGTAATTTCATATTTATCTGGTTTCGTATCATCCGGCTTTGTCTCTGTACCATCTGTTTTGTCTCCAGGTGTTCCATTCTGGCTGCTGTCTCCACCAGATGTTCCCTGCTGACCACCTGTACTCTCACCACTTCCACTATTTCCAGAACCAGAATTCTGACCACTGCCTGTTCCCTGACCACCAGTAGTTTCCGAACTGCCTTCACTCGGTGTTGTCGTTTCCGATGATTTTGGTGCTGTTGTTTCTGATGATTTTGGTTCCTTTGTTGCAGTTGACGGAACAGTTTCTCCTTCATTTCCTGTAGCATGGTATCCCACACGTTTTGCGGAAGCCGTCACTGCTGCCTGTGCAATGTCCACTTTTGTTGATCCACCAACAGAAGCTTTCGGGAAATTGGAAGTATCCACATCTCCTGCTCCGACTTTGGATGGCGTACAGGTGCTGTCAACTGTTTCCACTGTATCCTGAATAACAGCCTCCACCTCAACATTATCTACCTCTGCATCCTCTGCCGGTGCTACTTCTGCTGCGGATTTAATCTCGTCTTTGACATCTACCTTGGTGTATTCAATCTTATCCTTAACCGTTAATTTGTAAGAATTCTCTTTTGAGATATATCCGTCAATCTCATTCAAAGAGACATCATATTTTCCGGCATCAATACTTTTAATGTAAATAATACCATCTTTATCATCATCCGAATATGTAGTTGATTTTGCCTTCTTCTTGTCTGCCTTGATCGTGATCTCAAAAGGCTGTCCCTTTACATTTTTCGAGGACTCGTCCTGAATCTTGATCTTCAGATCCTTCTCAATAGAACTTCCGACCAATGTAACAGTTTCCGGTTCTGCCGCCTCTGTCTCTTCCGTGACAACCTCTTCAACTGCCACAACTTCTTCCGTCGGTTCTTCTGCCACCTCTGTACTTATCACAACATCCGCCACAATTGGTTCCGGCTGATGAAAATGGTCATATAAGAAATATCCTCCTGTTCCGACACCGCCAACTGCTGTCACAGTGGCTACACCTGCTATGATCGCCTGTGTCTTTGTCAGTCCGCTAAGCAAAGTCGCAACCCCTTTTACCTTTCCGGCTGCGCCCTGAATTAAATTCAGAAAATTCATTCTCGTCTCCTCCTCGTCTGCATTTTCCTTTACTTTCAGTAAATTTTCGTAATTCACTCTATTATGATAAAGAATCTGTCTGCAGTAATTTCGCTGCTATTCCTTCTTTGTAATCATACGAAGCTAATTATAGCATTTTCCCATATTATGTAAATATAATTTTCCTTATTTTTTTGGAAATTTTTTCCACCAGAAAATATGGTTCTCATTTTCAAGGTTACACACCCTCACAGTCAAATGCCGGGATAAAACTCTCTTCCGCTGTGTTCCCCTCCTGGATAAAACCATTTTCTATTCCGATCTCGATCGCATAATCCACCAGTGTCTCATATTCCTCATCGGTAATCCTGCGATTTAATTCCGGATACTTTTCCAGATTGGAAAGCGGGGTGAACTGGTTCATGATACTGATATAAATCATATCTCCGTAAGTATCATGCAGATATTTTAAAATCTGCATGGAATCCGCCATACAACCGGGCAGTGTCAGATGTCTTACTATCGTTCCACTTAAAATAAGGTTATCTTCATCTCCATTTACAAACACAGCCTTTCCTGTCTGCCGCACCATCTCTGCGATCGCTGCCTTTGCAACCTCTGCATAATCCGGAGCATGAGAATACTTTTTACTCAAAACCAGGCTCATATATTTAAAATCCGGCAAATAAATATCGACGTAACCCTCTAGCATTTTGATCGTGTCAACCGTCTCATAACTGCTTGTATTGTATACAAC
>OJKQ01001291.1_pt1 | contig 11799 bp, 9 predicted proteins | sample 1596641 | NCBI WGS metagenome assembly OJKQ01 (sample SAMEA4350167, study PRJEB24818) | metagenome | biome: human; feature: gut; material: faeces | place: Denmark | collected 2013-09 | reverse complement strand
CTGTTCGGCTGCGCAGGCAAGGCCTGAGCAGAAGCGCATCTCCTGAGCACATTCCCGCCCCATAAATGATACTGCCCCGCTGTTCTGTGCATCACAAAACAGCGGGGCGTTTTTTGTAAGCCAGTCCGCAAAAAGGGGGCTGCTGCACCGGTTTTTCCCGTGTGCCGCAGCCCCTCTTCTTTACTGGTTCAATTTTGCAAACGCTTCCCGCACATCGCCGGAGAAGTAGAGCGTGCCCAGTGCGCACACGGGGCCGGTGCCCCCAAGGGCGACCGCCCGGGCCACACCGGCTTCAATGGTGGGAGCGGGCTCGGCCCTGCCGCCCCGGGCGCGGATCTGTTCGGCCAGCGTCTCAGCGGGCATGGCGCGGGGGGTGTGGGCCGCCACGGTGACGAACTGCCCGGCCAGCGGCAGGAGCAGTGCCAGCATCTCGTCCACATCCTTGTCCGCCATGATGCTGAGCAGGAACACGAACTTCTGCCCCGGAAAGCGGTCCCGCAGGCTCTGCACGGTGGCCCGCATTCCGTGGGCGTTGTGGCTACCATCCAGCAAAAAGGCGGGCGAATGCCGCAGCAGCTCGAACCGGCCCGGCCAGCGCACCTGTTCCAGACCGGTACGGATGGCACTGTCCGGGATGTTCCAGCCCCGGCTGCGCAGCACCCGCAGGGCCGTAATGGCCGTGGCGGCGTTCCGGGGCTGATAGCTGCCGATCAGGGGCAGGCGGATGCCGTTCAGGCCGTCAAAATCAAAGGTGACAGCATCCAGATCTCCGTCCTCGATGGTCAGCCTGCTGAGATCCACCACGGTCAGCGGCGCGTGCCGCTCTGCCGCCGTACGGGCGATGACGGCATCGGCCTCGGGCACACCGCCATAGCTCACCACCGGACTGCCCGGCTTGATGATGCCCGCCTTGGCCGACGCGATATCGGCCAGGGTGGGGCCCAGCTCCTTTACATGATCCATGCCCAGCGCCGTGATGACCGCGCACTCCGGCGGGTCGATGACGTTAGTGGAATCCAGCGTGCCGCCCAGGCCCACCTCCAGCACCACGATGTCGCATTTCGTCTCAGCGAACCAGAGCATCCCCAACGCCGTGATGATCTCGAACTCGGTGGGGATATCGGTCATGGCATCGGCAGCGGGCTTCACACGCTCCACCAGCCGCACCAGCGCCTCGTCCGGGATCTGTTGGCCGTTTACCTGAATGCGCTCGTTGAATCGGTTGATAAAGGGCGAGGTATACAGGCCCACCCGGTAACCCGCCGCCTGCAGGCAGGAGGCCAGCATGGCCGCCGTGCTGCCCTTGCCGTTGGTGCCCGCCACATGGATGAATCTCAGCTGCTTGTGCGGATCTCCCAGTGCGGCCAGCAGGGTCCGGGTGCGGGTCAGGCCCGGCTTATGCCCCGCCCACTGGACGGCGTGGATATAATTCAGCGCTTCTTCATAGTTCATTGTGCAATGCCTCGGATCGTTTTGTTTTCCAGCAGCAGGCGCACCAGCACGGTATTCACCGCTGCCAGGACCAGCGCGTTGGGAATGCGGGTCACCAGCACGCTCCACGGATAGTTATAGAAGAGGTGGAGTGCCAGCGAGTTGATGACAATGGAGCCCACCGCATGGCCGGCAAACACGCTGATCTGGGTGCGCAGGCCCAGCCGCAGGTTGGGCAGAGCGCGCCAGAGAAGGCCCGCCGTCAGGCCGATGGAGCCCGCTCCCAGCGTGATCAGCGGGTTGATGGCGTAGCCGGAAAGGGTGCCGCCGATCATATCGGCCACTGCACCCACGGCAAAGCCCTCCACCGGCCCGAACAGCACAGCGGCCAGCAGGGTAGGCAGGCTGCCCAGGTTGAACCGGACAAAGCCGGTGGAAATGCTCAGCACCCGGGCAAACACGATGCTCATGGCAGTGAGCAGGGCCAGCATGGTGAGCTTGCGGACGGAATTTCTGGAATGGTTCATATCAATTGTCCTCCCCTGTTTCGGGAACCGCGGGGCGGGCAATGCAAAACGCCCTCCCCTGTGACAAACCGCACAAAGGAGGGCGTGATTCAACGGTTCACATCCAGACGGGGCCGCAGACGGCCCCATCTGCACCCAAGTCCATGCAGCAGCGGGATGCAGGCCATGCACCGCGGGTCTTACCTTCGTCCGCAGCACAACTCCCCGTTGATGCGGCACTTAACGCGCATGGCCTTACTCTGTTGATGGTCTTATTATATGCCTTTTTCCAGTCCATTGCAACCACAACTCCCATCATCTTTCCCAATTCGCGGGGCAGATTTTTGGCGGGGTGCACAATTCCGGGCCTACACAAAAAGCCCTCCGGTGCGTCTCGTCCCGGAGGGCTTTGAGGTACAAATGGGCTAGTTATTTACTGCACATCGGTCAGCTCAGCCAGCTTGTGGAAGATCTCGGTGTTGTCATACACGCCGCGGAACTTGTCTGCCCCCTGACCACGGGCGTAGAGGTTCACCATGGCACCGGTGTGGGCGTAGGTGGTATGATCCACACCGGACTTGTGGTTGATGGTGTGGCAGATGGCCATGCTGAAGGGGATGTAGGTGCCATACAGCTCGTAATCCTGCTGGCTCATCTTGCTCTGGCTGGAAGAGCCGACCTTGAGGGTGCGCTCGTAAGCGGTGCGCAGGTTCTCCACCTCGTAGTCGGTCAGCAGCAGCTTGCCTGCGTTGGCGGCATCGGGGTCGGTGGGCAGGGTCAGGCCGAAGTTTGCCTTCACGTCCTGCATAGCGGTCTCAAAAGGAGTCTGATTCTTCACGTAGTTGTTCACATAAGTGGAATCGAACTTTGCGTAGGACATCTTCTGGTGGGCCAGGTTGGTCAGGAAGGTATCGTAGTTGGTGGTCTTGTAGCCAATGCCCAGACCGCCGGTCTCGTGGTCAGCGGTCACCAGGATCAGGGTGTCATCGGGGTGCTGGGTGTAGAACTCCACAGCGGCCTGCACTGCGTTGTGCATCTCGATCACATCATGGATGGAGGCAGCGGCATCGTTGGCGTGGCAGGCCCAGTCGATCTTGCCGGACTCCACCATCATAAAGAAGCCGTTGCTGTTGTCCAGCAGCTCAATGCCCTTGCGGACATAGTCGGTCAGCTGCCACTCTCCCGGAGCGGCATCCATGGCGTAGTTCATGGACTTGCCATCGGCCAGATTCTCGGCAATGATCAGGGTCTTGCCTGCCCCGGCCTTCAGGGCAGCAGCACCGGCCTGGGTGGTGACAACATTGTAACCAGCCTGTGCAGCCACCTCGTGGTTGTTGGGGCCGGTGCCATCGCCGTTCACCTTCTGGAACTCGCCGCCTGCGAAATACTCAAAGCCGGAGTTTGCCAGCTCCACGCCGATCTGATAGTAGTTCTTGCGGGTCTTCTGATGTGCATAGAAGGCAGCAGGGGTGGCATGGTCAATGTTCACCGTGGAAACGATGCCAACCTTGTAGCCCTTCTGCTTATGGAGCTTCTCTGCAATGGTCTCATAGGGCACATCACGGGTCCAGGGGCACATATTGATGACACCGCTCTCGGTCTTTTTGCCGGAAGCGATGGAGGTGGCAGTGGAAGCGGAGTCCGGGCAGAAGGAGGTGCTGTCGTAGGTGGTCACGCTGCCCACCTCCGGGAACTGGGTAAAGCTCAGCTCTGCCTCGGTGATGGCACCGTTGTTGGTGACAGTGCCCTGATAGAACCGGGCAGACTGGATCTGGGCAGTGCCCATGCCATCGCCGATGAACAGGAAGATGTATTTGGGCTTCTTCTGGAACAGGCCAAAGCAGTTCTCCTCGTCAGCTGCGGTGGAAGCAGCCGGAGCGGCAGCGTTTGCAGCCACGGGGGCAGCTGTCATCAGACCGGCGGCAGATGCCACAGCACCCACTTTCAGGAAGTTACGGCGGGACATTTTATGTTCTTTCATACGATAATTCCTCTCTTATCCTGAGCCCTCCCGGGCCCTGTTGCAATGTATCTTGGGAACGGTTCTATTGTACCCGTTCGGAGAAAGAGGAGAAACCATGGTAAGGCAAATCTTAGGTAAACCTTGGGCAATGAAAAACAGGCATTGGTAAAAAACAGGTGGTCTTTGTAAAATCGAGCCTTTCCTGCCCGAGGGCACTTTTATTCCGTCAGGATTCGCCCCGGATCGGTTGCATCCGGTGGGCAAATCGTGTATACTGTAACCCGATTTTTATTTGCGGAAGGAGGGGTGCACATGTCCGTTTTGTGTCTGGGCGAAGTCTGGCTGGAGCTGAACGCCGCCACGGCTCCGGAGCTGACGGAGACATTCCGGGCGCAAACCGGCGGCTGGGGCGCGGGCTTCTGCCGCCAGTACGCCGCATTGGGCGGGCAGGCGGCTCTGCTGGCCCAGCTGGGAGCCGACCCCTTTGGCCGTAAGCTGGCGGCCCGGCTTGCCCGGGATGGTGTGGATTGCTCCCTGCTCTGCTTCACGGATGCCTTCCCCACGCCGGTGGTGTTCACCGGAGCAGACACCGCTCTGCCCTACCGTGCCCACACCGCCGGGCTGGCCCTTGGGCCGGAACAGCTGGAGGCCGCCCCGTTCCGGGAAACCTCTGCCTTCTGCTTTTCCTCCGCCGGGCTGGTGGACAGCCCCCTGCGGCTGGCCCACCTCGAGGCCCTTGCCGCCGCCCGGGATGCCGGGGCGCTCTGCTGCTATCTTCCCCGGCTGGCGCAGGCCGCGCCCTACTGGCCGCAGCGGGAGGCCCTGTGCCAGACCGCCCTGCAGTTTCTTGACCGGGCAGACGTTCTCTTTTTAGAGGAGAGCGACCTGCTCCTCCTCTTCGGCTCCCGGGAGCTGCGCACAGCCCTGTTTGCCCTGTTCACCGGCCATGTGCAGCTGATCTTTTTCTACAAAAAGGACAGGATTCTTGCCTTTACACGCAGCGTTATGGCTTCTGCCGCAAAAAAAGACCAGAGCCCCGCTCTGGTCTTGTATCGGATGGAAAAGATGGGGATTCATGTAATCGATTTGCCACGGTTAAAGGAGCATGTACTAGAACAGTTACTGAGTAACGATGCAAACACAACGGAATGCCAAGGGCTCCCCTACTAGAGCAACAACGACGACCGCCGCCAGTGGCGGAAACAGGGAGGAGTTGTTGGGGCAGCGGCCAGCAGGACGCGAGTGCAAAACTTTGCACGAAGCGGACGCTGGGAGCCGCAACCCGGACGCTGGCGAGCGAAGCGAGACTGAGAGGTTTAATCCGTAGCCAAACAAAAACAGCCAGCGCCGTGGAAAGGAGGAGAAAGCGGCGCTGGCTGTGTATGAGAACTCCCAAACATTTGCGGCTGTCAGGAGATGGTTGGTAGTCTGTCCGCTGCCTTGGCTATTGCCTCGCATCAGCAGGGGACAGTGTTTTTTTAAAGGGGCCGCGCCGCCCGGTTTCTGCCGGAGATGCGCGGTTTTCATTGCCTGCATGGCATCTTGGGAGGATGTTTTTCTGTTCCTCCCTGACTGCACCCTTATTGTACAGGATAAAAATGGAGTTTCTTTATGAGGAATTTGAACAAATTGAAAATAAACGGAGCCGCTGCACATCATTTTGTACAGCGGCTCCGTTTTTTACGATTTTTCTTTAATTTTCAGCCAGATTACCGGTGTAGAGCTGGTAGTACTTGCCCTTCTTGGCGATCAGCTCGTCGTGGCTGCCGCGCTCGATGATGCGGCCCTGCTCCAGAACCACGATGCAGTCTGCATTGCGGACGGTAGACAGACGGTGAGCAATGACAAAGCTGGTGCGGCCATACATCAGGCCGTCCATGCCCCGCTGGACCAGCGCCTCGGTGCGGGTATCAATGGAGGAGGTCGCCTCATCCAGGATCAGCACCGGGGGATCGGCAACCGCGGCGCGGGCAATGGCCAGCAGCTGGCGCTGCCCCTGCGACAGGTTTGCGCCGTCGTTGGTCAGCATGGTGTTGTAGCCATCGGGCAGACGCTTGACAAAGCTATCGGCATTGGCCAGCTTTGCGGCGGCAATGCACTCCTCATCGGTGGCATCCAGGCGGCCATAGCGGATGTTCTCCATGACCGTGCCGGTAAACAGGTGGGTATCCTGCAGAACGATACCCAGAGAGCGGCGCAGGTCGTCCTTTTTGATCTTGCGGATGTTGATGCCATCATACCGGATCTTACCGTCTGCGATATCGTAGAAGCGGTTGATCAGGTTGGTGATGGTCGTTTTGCCGGCACCGGTGGAGCCGACGAAAGCGATCTTCTGGCCCGGGCGGCCATAGAGGTTGATCCCGTGCAGAACGGTCTTTTCCGGCACATAGCCAAAATCGACATCGGTAAAGGTGATGTCACCCGCCAGCTTGTGGTAGGTGGTGGTGCCGTCGTGGTGGGGATGCTTCCAGGCCCAGATGCCGGTGCGCTCGGTGGTCTCCACCAGCTCGTCATCCTTGCCATACTTGACGTTGACCAGGGTGACATAGCCCTCGTCGGCCTCGCTGGTCTCGTCCATCATCTTGAAGATACGCTCCGCACCGGCCAGTGCCATGATCACGCTGTTGGCCTGCATGGATACCTGGCTGATGGGCATATTGAAGCCCTTGTTCAGGCTCAGGAAGGCCATCACGGTGCCCAGGGTCATGCCGCCGACATTGCCAACGGCCATGGCCGCGCCCGCCAGAGCACAGACTGCATAGCTGATATTGCCCAGCTGTGCGGTAACGGGCATGATGATGTTGGCGTAGTTGTTGGCCTGCTTGGCGCTTTCCTTCAGCTTATCGTTCAGCTGCCGGAAGCCATCCAGAGCCTTCTGCTCGTGGGTGAACACCTTGACGACCTTCTGGCCCTCCATCATCTCTTCGATGTAGCCGTTCACCTTGCCCAGATCCTTCTGCTGTGCCACAAAGTACTTGCCGCTCATGGCAGTGATCTTCTTGGAGCAGAACAGCATCAGGGCCACCATCAGCATAGTGACAACGGTGAGCTGCCAGCTCATCAGGCACATGCTGGTGAACACGGACACGATGGTGATGGCGCTGGACACCAGCTGAGGGATGCTCTGGCTGATCATCTGGCGCAGGGTGTCCACATCGTTGGTGTACACCGACATGATGTCGCCGTGGGGGTGGGAGTCAAAATACCGGATGGGCAGGCTTTCCATGTGGGTGAAAAGCTGGACGCGCAGGTTGCGCAGGGTACCCTGGGTCACGTTGACCATGATACGGGCGTTGAGCCATGCGGCCAGCACGCCGATGGCGTAGATGCAGCCAATGCGCACCAGTGCGCCTGCCAGCGGGCCGAAGTCCGGTGTGGCCTGCTTGGTCATGGGGACGATATAATCATCGATCAGGGTCTTGAGGAAAAGGCTTGCCTGCACATTTGCCAGCGCGCTGACGATGATGCAGACCAGCACAAGGATGCAGTGGGGCAGATAGTGCTTGAACACCTCATCCATGATCCGCTTGAGCAGCTTGCCCGGGTTCTCGACCTTCGGCTTGGGGCCGCCCATCCCACGGGGACCGGGGCCCTTTACTTCTTTCACCTGTGCCATTACTGCTCACCTCCCTGCTTGTCAAAATCGCCGCCGCCCTGAGTCTGGCTGTTGTAAACTTCCTGATAGATCTTGTTTGTCTTGAGCAGCTCCTCGTGGGTGCCCAGGCCGTTGATCTGGCCGTTGTCCAGCACCAGGATGCGGTCTGCATCCTGCACGGAGGAGATGCGCTGTGCAATGATGATCTTGGTGGTACCGGGGATCTCCTCCCGGAAGGCCTTGCGGATCTTGGCATCGGTGGCGGTATCCACGGCGCTGGTGCTGTCGTCCAGGATCAGCACCTTGGGCTTGCGCAGCAGCGCGCGGGCAATGGTCAGGCGCTGCTTCTGGCCGCCGGACACATTGGAGCCGCCCTGCTCGATCCAGGTATTGTACTTGTCGGGGAAGCGCTCGATGAACTCATCGGCGCAGGCCAGCCTGGCCACCCGGATGCACTCTTCCTCGCTGGCGTTCTCATCGCCCCAGCGCAGGTTGTCGAGGATGGTGCCGCTGAACAGAACGTTCTTCTGCAGCACCATGGAGACCTCCCGGCGGAGGACATCCAGGCTGTAATCCTTAACGTCCACGCCGCCCACCTTGACAGAGCCGGTCTCGGCATCATACAGGCGGGGGATCAGCTGCACCAGGCTGGATTTTGCACTGCCGGTGCCGCCGATGATGCCCAGCGTCTCGCCCGGCCGGATGCTGAAGGTGACATCGTTCAGGACAGGCTGGCCGGAGCCGTGCTGATACTTAAAGGTAACATGCTCGAACTCGATGCCGCCATCCCTGACCTGCTGCACCGGTGCCTTGGGGGCGGGCAGGTCGGTGGTCTCGTCCAGCACTTCCACGATACGGCGGGCAGAAGCGGCGGACATGGCGATCATCACAAAGGCCATGCTCAGCATCATCAGGGCCATCAGGATGTTCATAATGTAACCGAACAGAGCGTTCAGCTGGCCGGTGGTGATCGCACCGTTCAGGACATAATGTGCGCCGAACCAGCTCAGGGCGATGTTGCAGCCGTACACAGAGACCAGCATGGCGGGATTGTTGAAGCTCAGGCGGCTCTCGGCGTGGACGAACTGCTTGTACAGGCTCTCGCAGGCCTTGGTGTACTTCTCGTTCTCAAAGTGCTCCCGGACAAAGCTCTTGACCACGCGGATGGCCGAGACATTCTCCTGCACGGAGGCGTTCAGGTTATCGTAGTTCTTGAACACCTTATCAAAGATGCCGAAGGTGGGAACCATAATGCCTGCCAGCACTGCCACCAGGAACACGATCGCCACCAGGAACACCATGGTCAGCGAGCGGCTGATCATGGAGGCCATGATGAGCGCGAAAACCAGATGGACGGGGGCACGCACGCACATGCGCTCGATCATCTGGAACGCGTTCTGCAGGTTGGTCACGTCGGTGGTCATACGGGTGACCAGACCGGCCGTGGAGTACTTGTCGATGTTGGAGAACGAGAAATGCTGGATGTTCTCATACATCGCATCGCGCAGGTTGCCTGCAAAGCCGGTGGATGCCGTGGCAGCAAACCTACCGGCCAGCACGCCCAGCAGCAGGGCAATGGCCGCCACCAGGAAGGTGAGCAGGCCGTACTTGACAACGGCGTTCATATCGCCCTTTTCAATGCCCTGGTCAATGATAAAGGCCATGATGGTGGGCAGCAGCACATCCATGATGGCTTCCAGAGCAGAGAAGATCGGTGTCAGGATCGCGGCGCGCTTGTACTCGCCCAGATGTGACACAAGTTTTTTGATCATCTGTTGTAATCCTCCTGAAGTTTATTTGCAGGGGTCATTCCAGCCCCTTGCGCAGCTTGTTCAATAACCGCAGAAGCTCTGCGTTTTCCTCTTCCGTCAGCAATCCGGCCACAAACTCATCGGTCTGGTGCAGGGAGAGCATCGTCTTTTCGTGGACACGGCCTCCCTCTTCCGTCAGGATCAGCCGCTTGAGCCGGGCATCCTGCGGCACGCTCTGGCGCTCGATGTAGCCCTTGCGCTCCATCAGCTGCAGGATGTTCGTCACAGTCGAGCGTGTGATGGAGAACTCCCGCTCGATATCGCGCTGGTACACGGGCTCGTTCTTGTGCCAGTAGAGGTAGCTCATGATCCAGTCGTGCATGGGGGTCACGTTGTCCACGTTGTTCTCCCGGTGGAACTGGTTGATCTTGCGGAAGATCAGGTTGTTCACCCGGCGCACCTGTGCCGGGATGACCTGCGGCGGCTCCCATGGAGGAATGCAGCAGGGCTGTTTGTTGCTTTCATCGTGCATAATGGTTTCCCTTTTGAATTGTTTGTGACAGGATTGTTTTCTTTAGAACTGTTTGATGCCGTACAATATCATAACGCACGATTCGATCATTGTCAATAGGAGACGCAAAATAAAATACAGAAGCGCCCCACCGAACGGCAGGGCGCTTCCACTGGGCGCTGATTTTGCTTCTGCTGGCTCAACATCCCTTGCTTTCTGACCAGAATATGCTTTAATAAAAGCAACTACGGGCACTGCGCCCCCGAATACTGCAAGGAGAATCCCATGGAACAACGGAACACCCGCCTGCGGAACGCGGGCTTCGTCACCTTCTTTTTCAGCGGCATCTGCACCATTTCCAGCGGTGTGGTGGTCAGCCTGCTGCAGGAGGAATACGGCTTTGCCTACGGTATGACCGGCACCCTGCTCAGCCTGCTGAGCATCGGCAACCTGCTGGCGGGCCTGCTGGCCGGTGCGCTGGTGGGAAAAATGGGCATGAAGCCAAGCGTCCTGCTGCTGACCATCGGCTATGCGGTGGGCTACGGCCTGATGGGCCTGACCGGCCTGCCCATTCTGCTGGCGCTGGCCTTCTTCATTGTAGGCATTGCCAAGGGCAGTGTCCTGAACACCTGCACCATTCTTGTCAGCGGCAACTCTGCAGACCGCACCCGGGGCATGAACACCATGCACGCCTGCTACGCCTGCGGTGCCCTGCTCTGCCCCTTTCTGATCTCTGCCGCGGCCAGGGTCAGCACCACGCTGGCCGTGCTGGCACTGGCGGCGCTGGGTCTGGTGCTCTGGCTGGTATATCTGTTCACCCCCATGGCAGGCCGCGCCAAGGCCAAAGAAGCTGTCACCGATTGGAGCTTTTTGCGCTCCTCCCGCTTCTGGCTGCTCACCGGCCTGCTGTTCTGCCAAAACGCCGCCGAGCAGAGCGTTGTGGGCTGGATGGTCACCTACTTCAAGGGCAGCGGCATCATTACCGGCGCGCTGGCGGCCTATACCGTCACGGTCATGTGGGGTGCCACTCTGGTGGCCCGGCTCCTCATCGCCTTCGTCTTCCCGTTCAAACAGCCCCGCAGGGCCATGGTGGTCATGGGGATGGGCTGCACCATCTTTTATTTCTTCCTCATGCAGGCCCACACGCAGGGGGCAGCCATCCTGCTGCTGTTTGCCTTTGCCTTTTCCATGGCGGGCATGAACCCCACGGCTGTGGCCAGCGCCGGTAAAATGACCAGCGTGACCAGTATGGGCATCATGCTCCCGGCGGCGTCCAGCGGTGCCATCCTCATGCCCTGGATCATTGGCCGGGTGGCAGAGCGCGCGGGCCTTGCCGTGGGCATGGCCTGTAACATCGTGCCCTGCATCGGCCTTGTCATCTTTGCCATTCTGGTGGCACGGATGCCGGAAGAAAACTAAGGCGGCAAAACAAAAACGTCCATCCGTCAGGGTGGACGCCTTTGTCCGTCAAAAAGGAAAATTTGCCTTGACGAATGCGGAGAAAGAGATTATTCTATAATTAAGAATAATTCTCAATTATAGAAAGGGGTATTTTTATGGATCGCAAGGCGCTGTATGATCTGAGCTATGGTGTGTTTCTGCTCTCGGCCAAGGCCGGGGACCGGGTGAACGGCTGCATCACCAACACCTGCATTCAGGTGGCGAGCAGCCCGGTGCGGGTGGCGTTTTCCGTGCTGAACGGGAACCTCACCTGTGAAGTGCTGAAGGAGGGCGGCGTGTTCTGCCTGACGGTGCTGGACCAGTCCGTCACGCCGGAGACCATCCGGCATTTTGGCGCCCAGTCCGGTCGGGATGTGGATAAGTTCGGCTCATTCCGACCGGCCTATGACGAAAACGGCGTGCCCTATCTACCGTGGCAGAGCTGCGCCCGGCTGAGCGGCCGGGTGGTGTCCCGTCAGGATCTGGGCAGCCATACCCTGTTCGTGGCTGAGCTGGAGCAGGCGCAGGTGCTGTCCGACCGGGAGCCGCTGACCTACGCTTATTATCAGCGTGAGCTCAAGCCCAAGCCCGCGCAGGCGGAG
>OJKQ01001276.1_pt1 | contig 11929 bp, 9 predicted proteins | sample 1596641 | NCBI WGS metagenome assembly OJKQ01 (sample SAMEA4350167, study PRJEB24818) | metagenome | biome: human; feature: gut; material: faeces | place: Denmark | collected 2013-09 | reverse complement strand
ATATACATGACACGCTTTCAGGATTACGCCGACTGGATATTGATAAACGCTGGGATTTTTTACATTTTGGCCTGACAGGCACCTCTGCGTTCGATCCAGCGAAGAATGATCCGTTGAGTCGTGCCGTGCTTGGTGAACACAGCCTCGAAGATGGCATAGATGGTTTCCTGGGGTTGACCTGGAATCAGGAGTTAGCTGCGACAATCGACCGCCTGGAAGCTCTTGACCGAAATGTGCTGCGTAAACAGTTTTCCATTAAACGACTCAATGAAATGGAGATTTACCCTGGTGTGACTTTTTCAGAAGAGTTAGAGGGGCAACTCTTTGCTTCGATCATGCTTGATATGGAAAAGCTGATTAGTGCATATCGACGTATGCTGCGACAAGGGAATCATGCGCTGACGGTTATTGTTGGGTGATGGGGTCAGGGCACCAAAAAAAACCGCCGAACATGTCGGCGGCTTTCTGACTTACGAACTGACAGCTTACATCAGCGGCATTGCTAACCGCACAATGCTAATCAGCGGTTGCGGCCATACACCCAGCACCAGTACCAACAGTGCAGAGATCAGCACCACGATACCGCCCGCGCTGTACTGCCAGTTTGATGGTGCATCGCGACCCGGTTGTTCCGGGGCGTGAAGATACAGGCTCACCGCCACGCGCAGGTAGTAGTAGAGGCCGATTGCCGAACCGACAACCACCGCGCCCACCAGCCACCACAAGTGTGCCAGGACACCGACCGCCAGCACGTAGAACTTACCGATAAAGCCCAGCGTCATTGGGATACCCGCCAGAGACAGCATCATCACCGTCATCACTGCCGCGAGGATCGGACGATGCCAGAACAGACCGCGGTAAGAGAACAGGGAATCAGCATCCGGGCCACGGTACGGGCTGGACATCAGGCTGACTACGCCAAATGCGCCGAGGCTGCTGAACAGATAACCGGCCAGGTAAACCCCTACCGCTTCCATCGACATCTCGCCGGTTTGCAGCGCAATCAGCGCCACCAGCAGATAGCCGAGGTGAGAGATAGATGAGTAACCGAGCAGACGTTTGATGTTGGTCTGGCTCAGCGCCATCAGGTTACCGAAGATGATAGAGGCAAAGGCGATAATCGCCAGCACCACGCGAATCGCTTCACTGTCACCCACCGGTGCGTAGAGGAACAGACGCATCACCACACCGAAGATAGCGATTTTGCTCGCCGTCGCCAGGAAAGTGGAAACCGGCGCAGGCGCGCCCTGGTATACGTCTGGCGTCCACAGGTGGAACGGCACCAGAGAGAGTTTGAAGCCGAGGCCAACAATCATCAGGCCGAAACCTGCCAGCAACAGCGGCTCGTTGAGCATACCGTCGCCGAGGTTTTTACCCAGCGCGACAAACGACAGGTCGCCAGACTGCGCATACACCAGCGCCATACCGAACAGCAGGAAAGAAGACGCTGCGGCAGAGAGAATGGTGTATTTGATACTGGCTTCCAGCGAACGTTTCTGGCGGAAAGCGTAACCGACCAGGCCAAACAACGGCAAAGAGATCAGTTCGATACCGAGGAACAGAGACGCCAGATGGTTGGCATTCGCCAGCAGGATCCCGCCCAGGGCGGCAATTAACACCAACAGGTAGAACTCGTCCTTGTTGTCGTTATAGCCTTCAAGCCACGGGTAGGCGAAAGTACAGGTGGCGAGGCTCGCCAACAATACCAGCCCGGTGTAAAGCATGGCGAAACCATCAACGCGCATCAGTGGCGTAACGTCCATAGCGCCCGCCTGGCCGACAAACCAGAGCGAAACCAGCGCCGCGTTAAGCCCAATAACCGAGAGCGTAGCGTTGAGGAAATGATTGCGTCGCCACGCAATGGAGAGCATCACCACCACCACCGTCAAGCCGACGATCAGCAACGGTAGCAGTGCGATCAGGTTTTGTGGAGTTATTGTCATGGCGATTTACGGCCTTGTAGTAGTAACGGAATTAACAAACCACTGCTGGATATTGCCAATCGCGGAGTGCGAGGTATCCAGAATCGGCTGCGGATAGAAGCCCAGCAGTACCAGCAGCACCACCAGCAACAGGATCATAAACAGCTCACGCAGCGACATCCCTGGCAGTTCCTGGCTGGCAATCTGGCTTTTCGCTTTACCGAAGTAAGCGCGATGCAACATCGCCAGCGAATAAACAGATGCAAAGACCAGCCCAAAGGTAGAGATAACGGTAATCACCGGGACAACCTGGAAGCTGCCGAACAGAATCATAAATTCGCCGACGAAGTTACCGGTGCCTGGCATCCCAAGCGTTGCCACCGCAAAGAACAGCGACAGTGCTGGCAGCCATTTCATCTTGCTCCACAGACCGCCCATCATGCGCATGTCGCGGGTATGGATACGTTCATAAAGCTGACCGCAGAGAATAAACAGACCCGCCGCCGACAAGCCGTGCGCAATCATCTGGATTACCGCGCCCTGGTAGGCCAACTGGCTGCCAGTGTAGATAGCAATCAGCACGAAGCCCATGTGGGAAACCGAGGTGTAGGCGATCAGACGTTTGATATCGGTCTGGGCGAAGGCCATCCACGCACCGTAGAAGATGCCGATAACCCCCAGCCACATGGCGATTGGCGCGAACTCTGCCGACGCGTTCGGGAACAGCGGCAGGGAGAAACGCAGCAGACCGTAAGCGGCGGTTTTCAGCAAGATCCCCGCGAGGTCCACGGAACCAGCGGTCGGAGCCTGTGAGTGCGCATCCGGCAGCCAGCCATGCAGCGGAACCACCGGCATTTTCACCGCAAACGCGATGAAGAAGCCCAGCATCAACAGATATTCCACACCACTGGACATTGGCGTATTCAGCAGCTCTTCATAGTTGAAGGTCCAGACGCCGGTCGCATTATAGTGAACAAAAACCAGCGCCAGGATGGCGATCAACATCACCAGACCACTCGCCTGGGTGTAAATGAAGAACTTGGTTGCCGCCGTGATACGCGTTTTACCGTCAGAGGCTTTATGCCCCCACAGTGCGATCAGGAAGTACATCGGCACCAGCATCATTTCCCAGAAGAAGAAGAACAGGAACATGTCGATGGCAAGGAACACGCCGATAACGCCGCCCAGGATCCACATCAGGTTGAGGTGGAAGAAGCCCTGATATTTTTCGATCTCTTTCCACGAACAGAGTACCGCCAGCACACCGAGCAGACCAGTCAGCACGACCATCAGCAGCGATAGCCCGTCAATGGCGAGATGGATAGAGATACCAAAACGCGGGATCCACGGCATGTCGAATTCAGACTGCCACTGCGGAATTCCGGCGGATTGCGTCAGTGAATAACCGCCCTGCAACCACAGTTGCAGCGACAGCGCCAGCGTCAATCCCATGGTGATCAGCGCGATCCAGCGCGGCACCTTGACGCCAAAGCGTTCGGTCTGCCAGCACAGGAAGCCGCCGATAAAGGGAATTAATATTAGCCAGGGTAGTAACATGGCGATCTTTATTCCTTGTAAAAGTCCCGTCAGGACCGGATTTTCAACGAATTCTCACGACAGAAAATTCTCTTCGGATTGTGGTTGTAGTGTCGGATGCGCCGCGAAGGCGGCTTATCCGACCTACGTTCTTATATGCCCAGGGGCAAGCCCACAATCCTTAACTCAACGCAGTACCATCAACAGTGCCAGCACCACGACCGCACCGATGCTCATGGATGCCACATACCAGCGCAGATAACCGTTCTCGCTTAACAGCAGACCTTTACCTGCAAAGCGGGAAAGGACAGCCGGGATGTTCATCATTGAGTTCAGCGGATCGCGTTTCAGCAACCAGGCAATACCCAGGAACGGCTTGACGAACACTTTGTCGTACAGCCAGTCAAAGCCCCAGGCGTTGTACCACCAGGTGCCCAGCAGACGGCCCGGCGCACTGTTGGCGATGGAGGTCACCAGAGTACGTTTACCCAGCCACAGCCAGGCAGCCAGCAGAATGCCGACCACCGCGACCACGCCAGAGGTAATTTCCAGGGTCAACATGCTGCCGTGCGCCAGCTCCGTCGTTTGCGGAAGCACGCCCTGCAGCGGCGGTACAATCAGTGCGCCAACGAAGGTGGAAAGGATCAGCAGCACAATCAGCGGCAGGCTGTGAGTTACCCCTTTCACGGCGTGAGCGTGAATTTGTTCTTTTCCGTGGAAGACGATGAAAATCATACGGAAGGTGTAGAGCGAGGTCATAAACGCACCGACCAGACCAGCCACCATCAGATTGATATGACCATTCGCCATCGCACCCGCGAGGATCTCGTCCTTACTGAAGAAGCCCGCAGTGACCAGCGGCAGTGCCGACAGTGCTGCGCCGCCCACCAGGAAGCAGAGATAAACCAGCGGAATAGATTTACGCAGACCGCCCATCTTGAAGATGTTCTGTTCGTGATGGCAGGCCAGAATGACGGAACCGGATGCCAGGAACAGCAGCGCTTTAAAGAACGCGTGAGTCATCAAGTGGAAAATCGCCGCATCCCATGCCTGCACGCCAAGCGCGAGGAACATGTAGCCAATCTGGCTCATGGTAGAGTAAGCGAGAACACGTTTGATATCGGTCTGTACCAGCGCGGCAAAACCGGCCAGCAGCAGCGTAACCGCCCCAACAATGCCCACCAGATGCAGAACTTCCGGCGTCATCAGGAACAGGCCGTGGGTACGGGCGATCAGGTAGACACCCGCGGTTACCATCGTTGCGGCGTGGATCAGCGCGGAGACAGGCGTCGGGCCCGCCATCGCGTCGGCAAGCCATGTCTGCAACGGCAACTGCGCAGATTTACCGACCGCACCGCCCAGCAGCATCAGCGTCGCCCACATCAGCATGTTATTGCCATCAGCAAAGTGCGCTGGTGCCAGTTCCACCATTTCGCGGAAGTTCAGGGTGCCCAGTTCGTTGTAGAGAATGAACAGCGCGAAAGCGAGGAACACGTCACCCACACGGGTCACGACGAACGCTTTCATTGCCGCTGCGCCATTCTTCGGATCGGTGTAATAGAAACCGATCAGCAGATAGGAGCACAGGCCCACGCCTTCCCAGCCGAGGTACATCAGCAGCAGGTTGTCGGCAAGCACCAGAACCACCATGCTGGCGATGAACAGGTTAGTGTAGGCGAAGAAGCGAGAGTAGCCCTCTTCACCGCGCATGTACCAGGAGGCGTACATGTGGATCAGGAAACCCACACCTGTGACCACCGAGAGCATAGTCAGCGACAGGCCGTCCAGCACCAGGTTAAAACCGATGTTAAAGTCGCCTACCGACATCCACGTCCACAGCGGCTGGCTGTATGCCTGCTCGCCGTTAGCGAAGAAGTCGACGCCAATAAAGGCAGTTACCAGCGCCGCCAGGCCTACAGAGCCAACGCCCACGATCGCCGAGACGTTTTCAGACCAGCGCCCACGGGAGAACGCCAGCAGGACGAAGCCAATCAATGGCAAAATAATGGTTAAGGCAAGCATGTTCATCCGCGCATCTCACTTACTGAATCGATGTTCAGGTTCTGGCGACGACGGTGAAGTTGCAGCAGCAGCGCAAGGCCGATACTCGCTTCTGCCGCCGCGAGGCTGATAGCGAGAATGTACATCACCTGACCGTCGGTCTGGCCCCAGTAGCTTCCGGCGACCACAAAGGCCAGCGCGGAGGCGTTAATCATGATTTCCAGACCAATCAGCATAAACAGCAGATTGCGACGGATAACCAGACCGGTTAAGCCAAGAACGAATAAGATTGCCGCGAGGATCAGTCCATGTTGTAAGGGGATCATGCGTGCTCCTCCGTTTTTCTTTTCGCGCTGTCGTCTTTACGATTGCTCAGCACTTCACCCGCACGCTCTTCACGACCAACGTGGAAGGCCACAACCAGACCCGCGAGCAGCAGCATAGAAGCCAGTTCCACCGCCAGTACGTAAGGCCCGAACAGCGTAATACCCACTGCTTTAGCACTGATTGGCGTACCGTCGATACCCTGATCATTAACACCAAGGATGGCGTAAACAATCACCACCAGCATGATGGCCGACAAAATTGCCGGACCAATCCACACCTGCGGTTTCAGCCACTGGCGTTCCTGTTCGATTTCTGAACCGCCCAGGTTGAGCATCATCACCACGAACACGAACAGCACCATAATGGCACCCGCGTAGACGATAATTTCCAGCGCACCGGCGAAGTAAGCGCCCAGTGAGAAGAACACCCCAGAAATCGCCAGCAGCGAAATAATCAGGTACAGCAGTGCGTGTACCGGATTGGTATGGGTGATCACTCGCAAGGTCGCAAGTATGGCTATCAGGCCACAGATATAAAAAGCGAACTCCATTGCCCCTCTCCTTACGGTAACAGGCTCTTGACGTCGATAGGCTTGGCTTCGTTCTCTGCTTCACCCTTATCTTTGCCGTCGATTGCCATACCTGCCATCCGGTAGAAGTTATATTCCGGGTATTTGCCCGGACCGGAGATCAGCAGATCCTCTTTCTCGTAAACCAGATCCTGGCGCTTGTATTCCCCCATTTCGAAATCCGGGGTTAACTGAATCGCCGTGGTCGGACAGGCTTCTTCGCACAGACCACAGAAAATGCAGCGTGAGAAGTTGATGCGGAAAAATTCCGGATACCAGCGACCGTCTTTGGTTTCTGCTTTTTGCAGCGAGATACAGCCGACCGGGCAGGCTACCGCGCAGAGGTTACAGGCTACGCAACGCTCTTCGCCGTCCGGATCGCGGGTCAGAACGATACGACCACGATAACGGGGCGGCAGATAGACCGGCTCTTCCGGGTACATTCGCGTTTCGCGTTTGGCGAACGCGTGCAGGCCGATCATCCAGATACTACGAACCTGGGTGCCGAAACCTACTAACAATTCTTTTAAGGTCATGGTCTTATTGCCCCTTATTGCGCCTGCCAGAGAATGACAGCCGCCGTTACCAGCAAGTTGATCAGCGTCAGCGGCAGGCAGATTTTCCAGCCGAAGGACATTACCTGGTCATAACGCGGACGCGGTAACGACGCACGAATCAAAATGAACATCATCATAAAGAACGCGGTTTTCAGCGCGAACCAGATGAATGGCGGTAACAACGGGCCTTGCCAGCCACCGAAGAACAGCGTCACCATCAATGCAGAGATGGTCACAATCCCGATGTACTCACCCACGAAGAACAGACCGAACTTCATGCCGGAATATTCAATGTGGTAACCATCCGCCAGTTCCTGCTCGGCTTCCGGCTGGTCAAACGGGTGACGGTGACACACCGCCACGCCCGCGATGGCAAAGGTAATAAAACCAAAGAATTGCGGGATGACGTTCCACACATGCGCCTGGCTGTTGACGATGTCGGTCATGTTGAATGAACCGGCCTGCGCCACCACGCCCATCAGGGAAAGCCCGAGGAACACTTCGTAGCTCAGAGTCTGCGCAGAAGCACGCATCGCCCCCAGCAACGAGTATTTGTTGTTACTTGACCAGCCCGCAAACAGCACCGCGTAAACCGCCAGACCTGCCATCATCAGGAAGAACAAAATCCCGATGTTCAGGTCGGCAACCACCCAACCCGGACTGACTGGCACAATCGCAAAGGCCAGCAGCAGCGAGGTAAAGGCAATCATCGGTGCCAGGGTAAAGATGACGCGATCCGAGAATTTCGGGATCCAGTCTTCTTTAAAGAACATTTTGATCATGTCCGCAACCAGCTGGAGCGAACCGCCCCAGCCAACACGGTTAGGTCCGTAACGGTTCTGGAACAGCCCCAGCAGGCGACGTTCGCCAAAGCTCATGAATGCCCCACAGGTGACAACCACCAGCAGGATAACCACCGCTTTGAGGATGGTCAGCAGGATCTCAATCAGTTCCGGTGTTATCCAACTCATTGTTGTGCCTCCTTGAGATCCTCAAGATGCGCGCCAGCCAGCACCGGAGCAATGCCGGACATACCCATCGGCAAGCCCACCTGCCCTGCCGTCAGCCCTTCGGCGATTTCAACCGGCAGCGTGACCGTGTTGCCATCGTAACTAAAGGAGACGCGTGTACCTGCGTTCACACCCAACTTCGCGGCATCCGCTGGGTTGAGTTTAATGTACGGCTGCGGCATACGGCTCTGGAAGACCGGAGCACGCTGTGACAATTCATCGCTGCCAAACAGGTGGTAGTACGGCGCGATACGCCATTTCCCGTCCTGCGGCTGGAAGCGTGCCGGTACGCTGGTGAAGTAATCCAGACCATTTTCGCTGGTTTCAAACAGACGCACGCCCGGATCGCCAAAGCGCAGTTTGCCGCCCACTTCGTCCTGGAATTTGTTCCACGCCTGCGGGGAGTTCCAGCCCGGTGCCCAGGCAAACGGCACTTGCGAACGGTGCGCGGTCGGCTGGTTGTTACCTTCCATCGAGAAGGTGAACATGGTGTCAATATCCTGCGGCTGACGCGGCTCATGAACGCTGATATTGGCGCGCATGGCGGTACGACCGCTGTAACGGTGCGGCTCACGGGCCAGTTTCTGCCCACGAATACGGAATGTCGCATCCGGCGCAGCATCTTTGATACCCGCCAGTTCCGGGATTTTCGCCACAACAGCGTCAATCACATGGTCGAGCTGCGTCCAGTCCACTTCACGGCTCAGCAGGGTGCTGTGCAGCGAGTGTAACCAACGCCAGCTTTCCAGCATGACAGTTTTGCTGTCGTAATAAGCCGGATCGTAAACCTGGAAGAAACGTTGGGCACGGCCTTCGTTGTTAATCACCGTACCGTCGCTTTCAGCAAAGCTGGCAGCAGAAAGTACCAGATGGGCGTTTTCCATAATCGCTGTGCGTTGATGGTCAACCACCATCACCAGCGGCGCTTTAGCCAGCGCAGCATTCACGCGGGTAGCAGAAGCGTGACGATGCAGATCGTTTTCCAACACCACCACCGCGTCGGCGCGTCCGGTTTCCAGTTCGGTTAACGCTTCTTCAAGCGAACCGCCACCCATAATGCCCAGCCCCATGCTGTTGACGGAACGGGCAATCATGGTGATACCAACGTCAGCGCCGCGACCTTTCAGGGCTTTCGCGACGTTAGCCGCCGCCTGAATCACTTCAGCGCTACCAGCGTTCGTCCCGGAGATAATCAACGGTTTCTTCGCACCAGCCAGTGCCTGCACGATGACGTCGATTTTGCTTTGCAGCTCAGGTTCGATACCGTCAACCGCTGGCGCGGAGTTATCCAGCGCATGGGCGATGGCAAAACCTAAACGCGCCTGATCTTCAACCGGTGCGCGGTAAGTCCACGCCGCGATATCATCCAGACGGGTGTCATCAACGTTGGTAACAAACAGCGGATGCTTCGCACGTTGACCGATGTTGAGGATTGCCGCAATCTGCCAGTCAGCCACTTTCTGTGCTGCCGCCATTTCGCGTGCTTTACCTTTCACCGCCTGACGAACTGCCAGCGCGACGCGCGCGCCGGTCTGGGTAACGTCTTCGCCCAGCACCAGTACCGCATCGTAAGATTCAATTTCGCGTAAGGCCGGAGTATAAATGCCGCCTTCGCGCAGAACTTTTAGCGCCAGTTGCAGACGTTCCTGCTCACCGTGAGCGATACCGGTATAGAAGTTTTCTTCGCCCACCAGCTCACGCAGCGCAAAGTTGCTTTCCACGCTGGCACGCGGAGAACCGATGCCGATGACTTTCTTCGACTGACGCAGAATATCTGCCGCGCCCTGCATTGCCTGTTCGGCATTGAGGGTAATGAAATCATCGCCACGACGCTGTACTGGCTGACGCGGACGATCTTTCAGGTTGACGTAACCGTAACCGAAACGACCACGGTCGCAGAGGAAGTAGTGGTTTACTGTACCGTTGTAACGGTTTTCGATTCGACGCAGTTCGCCATAACGCTCGCCGGGGCTGATGTTACAGCCGATGGAACATTGCTGGCAGATGCTCGGTGCAAACTGCATATCCCATTTACGGTTGTAACGCTCGGAGTGCGTTTTGTCGGTGAATACGCCGGTCGGGCAAATTTCGACCAGGTTACCGGAAAATTCGCTTTCCAGCGTGCCATCTTCCGGGCGACCGAAGTAGACGTTGTCGTGCGCACCGTAAACGCCCAGGTCCGTGCCGTCAGCGTAATCTTTGTAGTAACGCACGCAGCGGTAGCAGGCGATGCAGCGGTTCATTTCGTGAGAGATGAACGGCCCCAAATCCTGATTACGGTGGGTACGTTTGGTGAAACGGTAGCGACGGAAGCTGTGTCCGGTCATCACGGTCATATCCTGAAGATGGCAGTTACCGCCTTCTTCACATACCGGACAGTCGTGCGGATGGTTGGTCATCAACCACTCGACCACACTTTCACGGAACTGTTTCGCTTCTTCGTCGTCAATGGAAATAAAGGTGCCATCGGAAGCCGGTGTCATACAGGACATCACCAGGCGACCACGCGTGTCTTCCGCGTTTTGGTATTGCTTCACCGCACACTGGCGGCAAGCACCGACGCTTCCCAGCGCCGGATGCCAGCAAAAGTAAGGAATATCAAGGCCCAGAGACAGACAAGCTTCCAGCAAGTTGTCCGCTCCGTTAACCTCGTATTCTTTGCCGTCTACATGAATTGTAGCCATTAGCATGCTTCCAGTTTTCTCAGTCAGAGACTGAGCGTTAATCGAAATTCGGTTACCAGCGCTCTTTCAGCAGGTTCGGCTGAATCCCATTAATCAAATGGGTATTGCTGAACGGCTGTTTAATTCCCGCCTCAAATTCTTCGCGGAAATATTTGATGGCGCTCTGTAACGGCTCCACTGCACCAGGTGCGTGGGCACAGAAAGTTTTACCCGGACCTAAGAATCGACACAGTTGCTCAAGTGTTTCGATATCGCCCGGCTGACCTTCGCCACGCTCCAGCGCACGCAGAATTTTCACGCTCCACGGCAGACCGTCGCGGCACGGCGTACACCAGCCGCAGGACTCACGGGCGAAAAACTCTTCCAGGTTACGCACCAGCGACACCATGTTGATCTCATGGTCAACCGCCATCGCCAGCGCCGTACCCAGACGGCTTCCCGCTTTACCGATACTTTCGAATTCCATCGGCAGGTCAAGGTGCGCTTCAGTCAGGAAGTCAGTACCAGCACCGCCTGGCTGCCAGGCTTTGAATTTCAGACCGTCACGCATACCACCGGCGTAATCTTCGAGGATCTCGCGTGCGGTGGTGCCGAACGGCAGTTCCCACAGGCCCGGATTTTTCACCCGACCGGAGAAGCCCATCAGCTTGGTGCCAGCATCTTTACTTTTCGAGATGTTCTGATACCACTCCACACCGTTAGCAAGGATCGCCGGAACGTTACACAGGGTTTCGACGTTATTGACACAGGTCGGTTTGCCCCATGCACCGGAGGTTGCCGGGAAGGGGGGCTTCGAGCGCGGGTTAGCGCGACGCCCTTCCAGGGAATTGATTACCGCTGTTTCTTCGCCGCAGATGTAGCGCCCTGCCCCGGTATGGACGAACAGTTCGAAATCGAAACCTGTTCCCATAATGTTTTTGCCAAGCAAGCCCGCTTCAGTCGCTTCGGCAATGGCGCGGCGCAGATTCACTGCCGCTTCGATATACTCGCCACGCAGGAAGATGTAGCCACGGTACGCTTTCAGGGCAAACGCGGAGATGAGCATACCTTCCACCAGCAGGTGCGGCAGTTGCTCCATCAACAGACGGTCTTTATAGGTGCCCGGCTCCATTTCATCGGCGTTACACAGCAGGTAACGGATGTTTATGGATTCGTCTTGCGGCATCAGGCGCCACTTCAGACCAGTCGGAAAGCCCGCGACGCCGCTCCCTTTCCGACCAGCGACTTTTACCTGATTCACACTTTCGTCCGGACACAGCCCGGTCCGCGCCTTACCCGCGCATTGGTACCCGTTTTTGCTGCGGTATTCGTCCATCTACCCCGG
>OJKQ01001256.1_pt1 | contig 12066 bp, 8 predicted proteins | sample 1596641 | NCBI WGS metagenome assembly OJKQ01 (sample SAMEA4350167, study PRJEB24818) | metagenome | biome: human; feature: gut; material: faeces | place: Denmark | collected 2013-09 | reverse complement strand
CTCCTCTATCCTCGAAAAATGAAACTATATTCTTTTCGTCTAACTCCTGAATCTCATAAAAAGCATTCTCATTAACACAATCGTGCAAATACATATTATTACTGGACATTTTTCGTATAGACAAAATTATTTTCTTTGTATTTTTTTGCTTTGCAAGTTCTTTAATATACGATATTGTTTGTTCCGCAATTTCACTCGAAACTTCATCCAAACCATCAAGCAAGTAAATTATTGAATAATTATCAAAATTCAACTTGTATTCTGTTTTTTTTGTTATGATAAGTTGTTCCAAAGGACAAGCTGAACAATATTTCAATTTAATCAAGATTGGAATACTCTTATTTTTAGATATTGCAGCAATCTGGTCATAAAACTTTAAATTACTTCCACTTAATATCATAAATATTTTATCCAAAAGGACACTTTTACCAGTTCCAGGTAAACCTCTAATTACAGATATTTCACTATTCTCCAAAAGTTCTTCGACAAGTTGTTCACTATTATTTAATCTTTTTTCTGCACAAGCTACATTTAATTCCAGATAATTGGTACTTGTTAAAAATGCTCTTTTCTCATTATCTATTATATCAGCAAAATATTCCAGTTCCCTACCTGCACCAAAAAACAATTGGCATAAATCCAGATTTTCCTTTTTATTTAATGCAACTTCAAAATATGACCTTCCCAGCCATTCAAGTTTAACCCCTCGATTTTTAGCCTTTTTATCTAATTCCTGTTTTGTAGACGATGCCGATAGTCTTGCATTACAATTATAAAATATTTTAATGACATCCAAATCGGGATACGATGTTAATGCCAATTGAACAGAATGCTCTATTTGTTTATAATCCATACTCGGACTGAAATATTTAGATTGGAAGCCATAGAATTTCCCTTTATATTTAACTGGTTCTGTCTCCAATCCAGCCTGATTAAAATCTGCACCAATACACTCTGTATGAACATATCTGCTAAAAAGATGTAAACATAGCGTTTCAAATGCATTTGCATATTTTTTATTTAATATTTCAAATTTTGCCCAATCAAGTTCTATCATTACTCTCCTACCTATCCCTTCAAACCTTCTCGCTATTACACATACAATTATATTTTACCATCTGCAAAAGAGCAAGAAAAAAGCCAAGCAGGAACCTCCACTTCAACTGGCATCTTTACTTACTTATCTCATTTTTATATTCAATCTCCGTTCTATCCACTGTTCCATGAAATCCTCTTGCTTTCCATCAGTGCATTTTAAGCCCTCAATAGGATAGGTATCATTCATATCAGTCTTAATACTTCAGTATCATTACCTTGTTCCTTGAACACTTCCATATCTGCAAAAAGGACATCCCCTGACCTGTAAAATCTACAGTTCTGGAATGTCCTTTTTCCCATACTTCACTATATTTTTAACACATGATGCTGTTTATCCACAACCTATATAATTCCAAAATGCCTAAACGCCTGCATAATCGCATCTTCCTTCTCCGGTGTACACTGTGGCTGTCTCACATTCTCTAATTTAGCCAGATTAAAGTTCTCACCGACATCCAATCCACACTTCTTCTTAATCTGTGCGATATACAGTGATGAAACCTTAAGTCCTGTCTGCTCCAGTACATATGCCTTTATCTGCTCATAAGTTGCTTTTCCCTTGAATTCAGATAAATCCATATCCTCCAGAGAGAAGTCCACCTTCACTTTTCTGCTGTCGACCATTCCCTTGGAAAGTAAAACAACCGTCTCAACATGAAACGTCGAAGGAAACATATCGACACAACAGACCTTTTTCACTTCATATCCTCTCGCCTGTAAAACTTCCAGATCTCTTGCCAGACTGGTCGGCTTGCAGGAAATATAAACCATCTGAGGCACATTGTAACGGATGATTTTTTCCAAAGCTTTTGGATTGATTCCGTCCCTTGGTGGATCAAGTACAATATAATCCGGCTTTTCTTCAATGCTGTCAATGACTTTGAGCACATCCCCTGCGATAAACTCGCAGTTATGTAAACCATTTAACTGTGCATTCTCTTTGGCAGCTTCCACTGCTTCCTCAATGATCTCCACACCGATCACTTTTTTAGCTACCGGAGAAAGCATTTGTGCGATCGTTCCAGTTCCGGAATACAGATCAAATACAATTTTACCATGTTCCGCAATATCTGCGTCTGTTCCGCTTGGAAGTGCATCTCCGATAAACTCTCTGGCAGTCTGATATAGCACCTCTGCACCCAGGGAATTTGTCTGAAAAAAAGAAAATGGTGTTATCTTAAAGCGAAGCCCTAACAATTCCTCGTAAAAGAAATCCTGTCCATATAAAACATCCGTGCCTTCATTCGTCACGGTATCTGCCACATTGTCATTTCTCGTATGCAGAATACCTGTCATGATACCTTTGTAATCTGCCGCAAGAAGAGCAGCTTTCCAGCCCTCTAATAATTCCTCTTCCGTTCCTGCAAATGCGTTTTCCTGTGCATTGTTCAACGTACTTTCAACTTCATCCATCTGTGCTCCGGCAATCCCCGGAAAATCCGTCTGCGTTGTAGTCACCAGATCTACTAATATTTCCCCTGTTTTGACTGCCTTACGGACAAGCAGATGTCTTAAATATCCGGTGTGACGCAGTTTATGGTAATAGGTGATATTTTTTTCACGAAAATAAGCAAGTGTGACAGACAGGATCTTTCTGAAATCCTCATCCACGATCTGGCAGTTTTCCACCGTCACAATATCATAAAAGCTTCCACGCTTATGCATTCCAAGTGCTAACGGTCCATCCTTAAATTCATCCCCAAAGGAAAATTCCATTTTATTGCGGTATCCGGTCTGCCTTGGACTTTCCTTGATTCCCAGAAACTGGTAATCCCGGTTTTCCTGATCGATCACATCATCCATTAATTTTTTTACCTGTTCTGCTTTCATCTCAAGCTGCCTGTCGTATGGAAGTGTCTGATAAGTACATCCTCCACATTCCCCGGCATGGACACATCCTGTTTTGTCCCCTTCCAGCGGTGACTTTTCCAATACCTCTAAAAGTCTGCCCTCTGCCTTTCCTTTGCGGATTTTATTGATGGAAGCAGACACTCTCTGTCCCGGTATCGTATTTTTTACAATAACCTGTCTGCCATCCTCTGTTCTGATAATTCCCTTATTTGGAAAGTCTACGCGCTCGATCACGCCTTCTATGATTTGTCCTTTTTTCATAAATTCCTCACATTTTTATTTCATCAACTATAAAATAGTCCATGATTCCATTGACATTTTATTAACTTCACAGTTTTCTATTTCTTTTATCTGTTACACAAGAAAAAAGGGCTGCATCCGCAGCCCTCCAGATTATTTTTATTCTTCTTCTTTTTTCTCTGCTGGTTTTGCCGGCTCTTCTTCGTCCTCTTCATCTTCGAAGAAATCGTCATCATAATCATCTTCAAAATCGTCTTCAAAATCTTCCAGATAATCTGGTGTAAAGAAACGATATACGCCATATACTGCTGCTGCAACTGCTGCAATAATACCGATGATTGCAAAAATCCATACAACCTTTGATGTTTTCTTTTCTTCTGCTTCTTTTTTGTTTAATAATTCATTCAACTTTGTCATATTGATCAGATCCTCTTTCTTATTGAGTAAGTCGTTTAACTTTGTCGCATTGATGAAATCTTCCACCTTGTTCATAGTGTTCCGCTCCTTCTCTTATTTATACTTTTATAGGATATGCAAAACCTAAACGCAATACACACCAGAAAAATCTATGTGCACCGCTCATTGCTTACGCCCATTATATCATATCCTTTACTTTTCGAATATAAAAAATTTACATTTTTCAAAAATTTTATATATTTTTTAGAGTTTCGGATACACAAACGTCCCTGCTTCCAAATAGAATCAGATACGCTTTAATTTTGCAAAAGAGGCAAACATTTTTTTCACACCATATCCTTCGAAATCCACGGTCACCTCGTAATCTCTTCCGCCATCCATGATGTTTTTCACAACTCCTTTGCCAAACTTGATATGCGATACGATGTCCCCGACACCATAGTCAAGCTCTGACTTTACAACACCCTTTGTGACAAGTGCCTTTGCCTGCATACTCTGTCCGGAAGGCTGCTGGCGCAGTGTTGTTCTTTTCGGTCTTGCTGTTGTCTGGTTCTGTAAAAAAGATGGGAAACTGCTCTCTTTTCCAAAAGAAGATTCTCTTGCAGATGCCGGCTTTCTCAGTTCACTGTCCAACAGTTCAGACGGAATCTCCCGAACAAACCGCGATACTTTATTATATTGCGTTTCGCCACGAATCATACGTTGTCTTGCACAGGTAATTGTAAGTTCTTCTTTGGCTCTCGTGATTCCCACATAAGCCAGGCGTCGCTCCTCTTCGAGATCCTCAGAAGAACTGTCCGAAGTGATGGACATATAACTTGGGAACAACCCATCCTCCATTCCGGCAAGGTAAACTTTCGGGAACTCCAGACCTTTTGCACTATGTAATGTCATTAAAACAACATAATCACTGCCCTCGTCGAGACTGTCGATGTCTGCAACCAGTGCCACTTCCTCTAAAAAGCCGCTGAGTGTCGGATGTTCCTCGCCTTCCTCGTAAGCAACCACTTTACTGATCAGCTCATCGATATTTTCAATACGCGCCTTTGCCTCCTCGGTATCTTCCGCTTCCAATTCTTTCACATACCCGGTTTCGTCTATAATCTCCTGCAAAAGTTCAGAAACGCTGATAATCTCTACTTTACTGCGCATCACCTGAATAAAATTCACAAATGGCCTGATCTTTGCAGCACTCTTGCCGAGTGTCGGAATATCGTCTGCCATTTTCAATGCATTATAAAAACTGATATCTGCCGCAGCCGCATAATCTGCCACACGATTTAAGGTTGTTGCACCGATTCCACGTTTTGGCACATTAATGATCCTGCGGACAGCAAGATCATCTCTTGCATTATCGATCGTTTTCAAATAGGCAAGCAGGTCTTTGATCTCTTTTCTTGCATAGAAGTTCACGCCGCCGACAATCTTATATGGAATATTGGATACGATAAATTTTTCCTCAAAAAGACGGGACTGTGCGTTTGTGCGGTAGAGAACAGCGCAGTCACCGTAATGATATCTGCCGTCCTTCACACAGGCATTGATGTCCTTTGCGACATACTCTGCCTCTTCATAGCCTGTCTCAAACTGCTTGAAACCGATCTTTTTCCCCTCTTCATTGTCTGTCCAGAGTGTCTTTCTTTTTCGTCCCATATTGTTGGAGATCACCCCGTTTGCAGCATTTAAAATATTCTGCGTAGAACGGTAATTCTGTTCCAGTTTTATCGTCACTGCCTCCGGAAAATGTTTTTCAAAGTTCAGGATATTATAAATATTCGCACCGCGGAACTTATAGATAGACTGGTCATCATCACCAACAACACACAGGTTCTTATACTTTCTGGCAAGAATACTGATCAGTTCAAACTGTGCCGTATTCGTATCCTGATACTCGTCCACCATAATATAGCGGAAGCGTTCCTGATAGTAGTCTAACACTTGATCATCCGTTTTAAACAATTCAACCGTCTTTACGATCAGATCGTCAAAATCAAGTGCATTATTCCGCCGCAGTGCATCCTGATACTCTCTGTAGATCTCTGCCTGTTTCCGTTTCGCAAAATCCCCGGAAGCAGCCGCACGGAGAGAAAATTCCTGTGGATCTACCAGTTCATCTTTTGCTTTGGAAATCACAGCAAGCAGACTTCGCTCTTTGTAAATCTTAGTATCCACATTCAGACGTTTACAGATATCCTTCATCAGTGTTTTCTGGTCATCGGAATCATAGATTGTAAAATTAGTGTCAAACCCGATGCGGTCAATATGACGTCTTAAAATGCGCACACAGGTAGAATGGAACGTTGATACCCAGATGCTCTCAGAGCCATATCCCACAAGCTGGTCGATTCTCTCACGCATCTCACCTGCCGCTTTGTTCGTAAAGGTGATTGCCATAATATTGTATGGATTCACGCCCTTTTCTTCGATCAGATAGGCAGTGCGATGTGTCAGGACACGTGTTTTTCCGGAACCCGCCCCCGCTAAAATCAGAACCGGTCCCTCCGTGTGAAATACTGCTTCTCTCTGCTGTTCGTTCAATGTATCATAAATGCTCATAGAAATCTCCATTTCCGTTGTTGTTTGTAATATTCAATCCCTTTTTTATTACAATATCATATTCCCATCTATTGTAACACATTAACCATGTATATGAACAGTAAAATCGAACATATTTTCTTTTTTTAACAATAAAAAATAACCGTCCAGCTCCTGAGAAAAGTTGACGGTTATTTTAACATTGATTTTTCGCCGGAGTAGATAGCTCACACCTATCTATCGGCTTTCCTATTAAGTGCATTATATGACAAACATATATTTTTGTCAAATACACCCGTCTCTTTTTTACCTTTGCGTCAGAAAAAATCTACGACCGTCCACATTCAAATTCATACAATTAAATTCAATTGTATCTTGTCATCTAGTTTTCAATACTATATAATCTGATGTAGAGAATACGATTGAACTAGTAAGAGTAAAAGCAGGTAAAAAAATGAATACAAAACAATTTTTAAGTGATATATTAGATGAATTTAACAAAATCGACTATGTAAAACCGGAAGATATCCCGAATATCGATCTTTACATGGATCAGGTGACAACATTTATGGATTCCCAGCTTGCCACATCCAAGCGGCATGAGGACGATAAGATCCTGACTAAGACCATGATCAACAATTATGCAAAAAACGATCTTCTTCCTCCACCTGAAAAGAAAAAATATTCCAAAGAACATGTGCTGACTTTGATCTTTATCTACTATTTTAAAAGTATCTTAAGCATCAGTGACATCCAGAGTATCTTAAATCCGATCACGGACAAGTATTTTGGAAAAGGCAGCTCCGAGATGAGTCTTGAGGATATCTATAAAGAAGTGTTCGGTCTGGAGCATCAGGAAACCTTAAATATCATGAAAGACCTTGCAAAAAAGTTTAACACCTCCATGAAAACTTTTGAGGGCATGGAAGGTGAGGATGCAGAGCTTTTACGGACATTCAGTTTTATCTGCATGTTAAGCTATGATGTCTACCTGAAAAAAACAATTATCGAGCGCATTGTCGATCAGATGCTGCACGAAGAAAAAGATCCTTCCAAAAAAGAAAAATAAAACCCGGTGCTGAATGGAACACTGTCTACACCAGACATGATCCGTGCAGCTCCGGGTTTTTCTTTTTTTCCGGGTTTTTCTATTCTGTTTTACGCTTCGTTTGTCTCTGATGCAGCCATTCTGGCAAATACCATGTCATATCCGTCATTCCCATAATTCAAAGAACGGTTTACACGGCTGATGGTCGCTGTGGAAGCACCTGTTTTCTCTGCAATATCAAGATATGTTTTCTGGTCGCGCAGCATCTTGGCAACCTCAAATCGCTGTGATAAGGAAAGCAGTTCATTCACAGTGCAGACATCTTCAAAAAAAGTATAACATTCTTCTCTGTTTTCCAGGCTTAAAATCGCATCAAAAAGATGGTCTACTGCCTCGGTCCTTAGTTTCTTGCTCATTTTACTTTCTCCTTCTCATAAATCAAAATGATATCATCTCTTACTATAATCAGAAACTTCCAATCTACTCACATTTTATCATAGTAAAGTTTTAAAGTAAATATCTGTTTTACACACTAAAGTGTTACAGATGCAAATTCTATAATAGTCGAATCCAGTTAAAAAAGCAACACTTATTTTCATATTAACTATAACTTTAATTTATACCTGATGGTATCCTGTTATTCTCCCAGAAAAACAGCCAGAAAAGCAGTCAGACGCTCCATCTCCTGCTGGGTTCCGATGCTGATACGCAGATAATTGCTAATTCTCGGCTTGGAAAAATAGCGCACGAAAATGTTATGCTCCCGGAGTGCTTCAAATATTTCTTTTGCAGGAACTCTTTCATGTGTTGCAAAAATAAAGTTGCTCATGGAATCCCCAAAAGAAAATCCAAGTTTTTTCAGTTCGCACTTCGTCCATTCCCTTGTAGCGATGACTTTTGCACAGGTTTCCTCAAAATACTCCCTGTCCTTTATTGCCTGCACGCCAAGCGAAAGCGCTGTCTGATTGAGCGTGTAGGAATTGAAAGAATATTTCACATCATTGATATACCGGATCAGCTTTTCATTTCCCATCGCAAAGCCAAGCCGCATACCTGCCAGGGAACGCGATTTTGAAAAGGTCTGTACCACGAGAAGATTGTCATATTTTTCGATCAAAGGCAGCGCAGACTCCCCGCCAAAATCAATGTATGCCTCATCCACAACTACGATCACATTGCGGTTGTGTGCAATGATATCCTCGATCTCTGAAAGCGGCATGAGGATTCCGGTCGGTGCATTCGGATTTGGGAACACCACGCCGCCGTTTTCCCCATAATAGTCCTCTTTTCTGATCTGAAAATCATCATCTAACGCTTTTGTCTCAAATGGGATTCGAAGCATATCTGCCCACACATCATAAAAAGAATAGGTGATATCCGGAAACAGGATCGGCTTTTTGCTGTTAAAAAACGTCATAAATATCATGGCAAGCACATCATCAGAACCGACACCGGTAAATACCTGACTGCTCCTGATCCCGTAATAATCTGCGATCGCATCGACTAACACTTTACAGGTCGGTTCCGGATAAAGTCTCAATTTGTCCGTATCAAAGTTCTTCAAAGCCTCTACTACGCCCGGTGCAGGCGGATATGGGTTTTCGTTGGTATTCAATTTGATCATGTCCGGCTGGTTTGGCTGCTCTCCCGGAACATACGGTTCCACTATCCTTACATATTCTTCCCAGTTACTCATAAATTTTACTCTCTCCACTTTCTCGATTTTCCTGATATATTTCACAAATTCATTACAATCTGCTCATTTCCGAGTCATTTCATTCTGTATACAATCCGTAATCTTCTGCCAGTTTTTCAAACGCAGTCAGGGCATTTTTCACCGTCTCATGGGAAACACAGTAAGCAAGACGGACATAGCCTGCACATCCGAATGCGCTGCCCTTTACCATGATGATGTTGTATTTTTTACCTGCTTCAACAAATTTTTCTTCGTCTGCTTCTGGAGATTTTACCCACATATAAAAAGCGCCTTCCGGTTTGATGCAGTGAAAACCGAGTTTTTGCAGTCCTTCGTATAACATCTTTCTGTTTTCATCATAAAATGCCAGATTGGTTTTCTCATCCAGACATTTTGCAACTGCTTTCTGAAGCAGGGATGGCGCATTCACAAAGCCGAGGGTACGGTTGGATACAACAATGCCGTCAATGACCTGATCTGCATTTTCCACCTCATCCGGAACAACCACATATCCAATACGCTCACCCGGAAGGGAAAGGGATTTGCTGAAGGAATAACCTACAATTGTATTCCTATAGTATTTCGTCAGGAAATCCTCTTGATTTCCATCGTAGACAAGTTCACGGTAAGGCTCATCGGAAATCAGATAAATTTCGTGTCCAATCTCTTTTTCCTTCTTTTCCAGAATCTCAGCCATCTTTTTCATGGTTTCTTCATGATAGATCACACCTGTCGGATTGTTTGGTGTGTTCACGATCACTGCCTTGGTCTTTTCATTGATCGCTTTTTCAAATGCCATCAGATCTGGCTGGAATGTTTCAAAATCCGGTGCCACTTCCACGACTTCCGCATCAAAATTGGCTGCATAACTCTTGTACTCTCCGAAATATGGGGCAAACACGATCACCTCGTCACCCGGATCTAAGATTGTTTTAAAAATAATGTTCAATCCTCCCGCTGCTCCCACTGTCATCACAATATTATGGGAAGTAAATGCAGTTCCAAAACGCTTGTTTAAGTTCTCTGCAACCGCCTGACGAACATCCGGGTAACCGGCGTTGTCCATATATCCATGTAAAACCAGCGGATCGGTCTCATCCACCAGTTGCTTAATTGTCTCGTTCAATGCTGCCGGAGCCGGTGTTGCAGGATTCCCCAATGAAAAATCATACACGTTCTCTCTTCCCACCCTGGCGGCAAGTTCATTTCCCTCTACAAACATTGCACGGATTGCAGAACTTCCCTGCAATGCCTTCTGTATTTTCTGTGAAATCATATTCTCTTCCTCACTGTTTTCTTACTCTCGAATGTTTTTCCTGCTGTCTGCACCATATATGTACAGATCTACGGAACAATTATTACTTTACAACAATACTGTATGAAAGTAAATAGATAAAAAAAGAAAACTGCCACAAGACATTTTCCTTACGGATACTGCCCCGGACAGTTTTTGTTTATTAAAAATACTCCCCTGTATTTTTATGCATTAACGGTATCTACAAACTTACGGAATGCCTTTCTGCCTTCCTCTGTGCACTTGTAAACACCTGCGTCCAATAAAACTTCCTTGAACACAAGACCGATTTCTGTCTGAATGATCTCATGTAATTTTTCCGGTGTAATCTCACCTTCCAGACCACTTCCTGCTGTAAATCCATACTTAGGCAGAAATTCCTCCACCCAGTCTGCATGTTTTGCAAGTACTTCATCCTCACGGATTTCTGCGCCGTCTAAGATTGCCTGTTCTAATGCTGCCATCTCATCTTTTAATCTGGCTGGAAGCACTGCAAGTCCCATAACCTCGATCAGACCAATGTTTTCTTTTTTGATATGATGAAGTTTTGCATGTGGATGGTAAACACCCAGCGGATGCTCCTCCGTTGTGATATTGTTGCGGAGTACAAGATCTAACTCATAATCATTGCCGCGTTTTCTTGCAATAGGAGTGATCGTGTTGTGCGGTTCGCCCTCTGTCTCTGCAAAAATAAATGCATCTTCATCCGTATAACCTCTCCATGCAAGTAAAATCTTATCTGCAAGCTCGATCAGGCGCTCTTTTTGTGGTGCGCTGATACGGATCACGGACATTGGCCATTTTACGATTCCGGCTTTCACATCCTCGAATCCCTTGAAGACCAGCTCTTTTTCCACCGGTGCTTTTGCCATAGTGAACTCATAATGTCCACCCTGAAAATGATCGTGGCTCAAAATAGATCCACCAACGATCGGAAGGTCAGCATTCGATCCGACAAAGTAATGTGGGAACTGCTCTACAAAATCCAACAGTTTTCCAAAGGTTGCTTTCTCGATTTTCATCGGTGTATGCTCTGCGTTAAAAACGATACAGTGTTCATTGTAGTAAACATATGGTGAATACTGGAAAAACCAGTCACTGTGGTTGATCGTTACCGGAATGATCCTGTGGTTCTGTCTTGCCGGATGGTTCACACGTCCTGCATATCCCTCGTTTTCTTTGCACAGAAGGCATTTTGGATAACCGCTCTGTTTTGCAAGCTTGGCTGCTGCGATCGCCTTCGGATCTTTTTCCGGTTTGGAGAGATTGATGGTGATATCCAATGTTCCAAACTCGGTATCTGCAGTCCATTTCTGGTCTTTTTTGATACGATATCTACGAATGTAGTTTGTATCCCTGCTTAATTTGTAAAAATAGTCAGTTGCCTCCTTTGGGCTGATCTGATAGAGTGCCTGGAATTTTTTGATCACTTCACTTGGTCTTGGTACAAGCATGCCCATGATCTTTGTATCAAATAAATCTCTGTATGTGATCGTGTCTTCCGGCATCAGTCCATCTTCTGCCGCATAATCGAGCATCTCATTTAAGATGTCTTCCAATGCTGCCTCTGCACTCTCCTGCGTCATCGGAGTTCTCTTTGCATAGGCTGCTGCCACTTCATCTTCTAATTCATCCAGATGAAAAAGTTCTAACAGGCGGTTAATGGTAAATCTCCTGTCTTCCGGCTCTACCAGCCCGGTCACAAGACCATATTCTGTCAATTCTAAAATTCTTTCCTGAATCATTGTGTTATCCTCTTTATTTAAGAATTATTTAGATAATTGCGAAACTCTGATTTAGGTTGTAACAATTGTGAAGAATTAACAAAATTTTCGAAGACACGCTTCCGCTACGTGTCGCTCGCAACGGTACTAAGAACTCATCTCC
>OJKQ01001244.1_pt1 | contig 12158 bp, 10 predicted proteins | sample 1596641 | NCBI WGS metagenome assembly OJKQ01 (sample SAMEA4350167, study PRJEB24818) | metagenome | biome: human; feature: gut; material: faeces | place: Denmark | collected 2013-09 | reverse complement strand
GTGCACATTCCAGCCTGAACTCAGGGGTGAAAGTACGTTTGGTTTTCTTGTTCATTAAGTCACCTGTTTTGTGTTGAGGTGAGAATATCACCTTTAATCAGGTGGCCAAATTTACTGTGCCACTACAGTATGCCGGTATGGAACGGGCAGACGCTGACGTTCGTGCAGGACCGACCATCAGATAAGGTGTGGACCTATAACCGCAGTAATGTGGTGATGCCGGATGATGGCGCGCCGTTCCGCTACAGCTTCAGCGCCCTGAAGGACCGCCATAATGCCGTTGAGGTGAACTGGATTGACCCGGATAACGGCTGGGAGACGGCGACAGAGCTTGTTGAAGATACGCAGGCCATTGCCCGTTACGGTCGTAACGTCACGAAGATGGATGCCTTTGGCTGTACCAGCCGGGGGCAGGCACACCGCGCCGGGCTGTGGCTGATTAAAACGGAGCTGCTGGAAACGCAGACCGTGGACTTCAGCGTGGGCGCAGAAGGGCTTCGCCATGTACCGGGCGATGTCATTGAAATCTGTGATGATGACTATGCGGGTATCAGCATCGGCGGGCGCGTGCTGGCGGTGAACAGCCAGACGCGGACGCTGACGCTCGACCGTGAAATCACGCTGCCATCCTCCGGCATCACGCTGATAAGCCTGGTTGACGGACAGGGGAATCCGGTCAGCGTGGAGGTTCAGTCCGTCACCGACGGCGTGAAGGTAAAAGTGAGCCGTGTTCCTGGCGGTGTTGCTGAATACAGCGTATGGGGGCTGAAGCTGCCGACGCTGCGCCAGCGACTGTTCCGCTGCGTGAGTATCCGTGAGAACGACGACGGCACGTATGCCATCACCGCCGTGCAGCATGTGCCGGAGAAAGAGGCCATCGTGGATAACGGGGCGCACTTTGACGGCGACCAGAGCGGCACGGTGAATGGTGTCACGCCGCCAGCGGTGCAGCACCTGACCGCCGAAGTCACCGCAGACAGCGGGGAATATCAGGTGCTGGCGCGATGGGACACGCCGAAGGTGGTGAAGGGCGTGAGCTTTATGCTTCGTCTGACCGTGGCAGCGGATGACGGCAGTGAGCGGCTGGTCAGCACGGCCAGGACGACGGAAACCACATACCGCTTCACGCAACTGGCGCTGGGAAACTACAGGCTGACAGTCCGGGCGGCAAATGCCTGGGGGCAGCAGGGCGATCCGGCATCGGTATCGTTCCGGATTGCCGCACCGGCAGCGCCGTCGCGGATTGAGCTGACGCCGGGCTATTTTCAGATAACCGCCACGCCGTATCTTGCCGTTTATGATCCGACGGTACAGTTTGAGTTCTGGTTCTCGGAAAAGCGGATTGCGGATATCAGGCAGGTTGAAACCACAGCCCGCTATCTTGGCACGGCGCTGTACTGGATAGCTGCCAGTATCAATATCAAGCCGGGCCATGATTATTATTTTTACATCCGCAGTGTGAACACCGTTGGCAAATCGGCATTCGTGGAGGCTGTTGGCCAGCCGAGTGATGATGCATCCGGCTATCTGGATTTTTTCAAAGGAGAGATAGGGAAAACCCATCTGGCTCAGGAGTTGTGGACGCAGATTGATAACGGTCAGCTTGCGCCTGACCTGGCGGAAATCAGAACGTCCATCACGGATGTCAGTAATGAAATCACGCAGACCGTCAATAAGAAACTGGAAGACCAGAGTGCAGCGATCCAGCAGATACAGAAGGTTCAGGTTGATACAAATAATAACCTGAACAGCATGTGGGCTGTGAAGCTGCAGCAGATGCAGGACGGACGCCTTTATATCGCGGGTATTGGTGCCGGTATTGAAAACACCCCTGACGGCATGCAGAGTCAGGTGCTGCTGGCGGCAGACAGGATTGCGATGATTAATCCTGCGAATGGCAACACAAAGCCGATGTTTGTTGGGCAGGGCGATCAGATATTCATGAACGAAGTGTTCCTGAAATATCTGACGGCTCCCACCATTACCAGCGGCGGTAATCCTCCGGCATTTTCCCTGACACCGGACGGGCGGCTGACGGCGAAAAATGCCGATATCAGCGGTAACGTGAATGCGAACTCCGGGACGCTCAACAACGTCACGATTAACGAGAACTGCCGGGTTCTGGGAAAACTGTCCGCGAACCAGATTGAAGGCGATCTCGTTAAAACAGTGGGCAAAGCTTTCCCCCGGGACTCCCGTGCACCGGAGCGGTGGCCATCAGGGACCATTACCGTCAGGGTTTATGACGATCAGCCGTTTGACCGGCAAATTGTTATTCCTGCGGTGGCTTTCAGCGGTGCCAGACATGAGCGGGAGAATAGCGATACTTATTCGTCATGCCGCCTGATAGTGAAGAAAAACGGGGCTGAAATTTATAACCGAACGGCTCTGGATAATACGCTGATATACACGGGTGTTATTGATATGCCTGCAGGCAGTGGCGTAATGACACTGGAGTTTTCTGTATCAGCATGGTGGGTAAATGGTTGGTATCCCACAGCAAGTATCAGCGATTTGCTGGTTGTTGTGATGAAGAAAGCCACTGCAGGCATCACGATTAGCTGAATTTTATAACCCAGATACGGGCGCCAGAAATGGCGCCTTTTTTATTGCAGAAAAGCGAGAGGTAATTATGCGTAAATTATGTGCTGTTATTCTGTCCGCAGTAGTCTGGCTGGTTGCCGCTGGTACGCCAGCGAGTGCAGCAGAGCATCAGTCCACACTAAGCTCCGGGTATATTCAGTCCCATACTGATATGCCCGGCAACGATGACCTGAAGGGCATTAACGTGAAATACCGTTATGAATTTACGGACACGCTGGGGCTGGTGACGTCATTCAGTTATGCTGGAGACAAGAATCGCCAGATTACCCGTTACAGTGATACCCGCTGGCATGAAGATTCAGTGCGTAACCGCTGGTTCAGCATGATGGCGGGGCCATCTGTGCGCGTGAATGAGTGGTTCAGCGCATATGCGATGGCGGGTGTGGCTTACAGCCGTGTTTCGACTTTCTCCGGGGATTATCTCCGCGTAACTGACAACAAGGGGAAAACGCACGATGTGCTGACCGCAAGTGATGATGGTCGCCACAGTAACACGTCTCTGGCGTGGGGGGCTGGCGTGCAGTTTAACCCGACCGAATCCGTGGCCATTGATATTGCTTATGAAGGCTCCGGCAGTGGTGACTGGCGCACTGACGGTTTTATCGTGGGTGTCGGTTATAAATTCTGATTAGCAGTGTTATGACAGCCCGCATATTCTGGCGGGCTTTTTTGTGGGGTGGATATGGCAGCAGTAAAAATCTCAGGTGTGCTGAAAGATGGTGCGGGAAAACCAATACAGAACTGCACTATTCAACTGAAGGCAAAACGTAACAGCACAACGGTTGTGGTGAACACGGTGGCCTCAGAAAATCCGGATGAAGCTGGACGTTACAGCATGGATGTTGAGTATGGTCAGTACAGCGTCACCCTGCTGGTTGAAGGTTTTCCGCCTTCACATGCCGGGACCATTACCGTTTATGAAGGTTCCAGACCAGGTACGCTGAATGATTTTCTGACTGCCCCCGACGAAGGCGACCTGAAGCCAGATGTGGTGAAACGATTTGAAGATTTGACAAGTCAGGCGCGACGAAGTGCAGATGTGGCAATATCAGCGACAAAAAGGGCAGAAGCGTTACTGTCTGAAATGCAGGGAATAGCCGATAGTTTTCCCGGTTTGCGCTTTGAGAACTTTGACGACATCGTGAGTCGTTGCACTACTGCAATGTTAAAACTGGAACAACCCGAGGTTGTTGATACATCAATATCTTTAAAAATAAAAGAAAATATCGATTTTAATTATGTCGGTGCAGTTAACGGATATTGCGATATTTCTGAACCAGAAAAGTATAAAGTCGAAATGTATGCTTATACAACCGGAGAGTATTTTAACGGCGACGCTAATTTGAATAGTGACGGAACTTTCTATTTCAGACGTTGCTGGACGGGAGCAAAACAGTTTCGTCTTATTCGGATTGAGGATAATGCGTGGATCACAACGCTGGAGTTTCCACTGCTCATTCGTAGCTACTGGATGCCGGAGGACGCAGACCCCGAAGTGATCAGGGTGATGAAAGATCGGTGTTACACGTATGACCAGGCGCTGGCAGCACTGGCGTTGATGGTTCAGCGACATGAGGCTGTAGAAAGATACGTTGCGGGCTTGTGTGCGCTTGTTGATGAAAACGGTGGAGTAAAGTTTTTTGTTAACAGGCTGTCTGCCATGTCACCGCGTACCTATTACCGCTTGGGCAATGCGGCATGGGTTTATTATGCTCTTGCTTTCTATCTGGAGAAGTATCCGGACGGTACTCAGACTGCGCGGGTCAGAGAAAAGCTATTGGCAGGCATTGCCTGGCTGGATACTTTTCTGGTGAGCACACCAGGCGACCTGCGTGAAGGCCTGTATAAAGGGGGGCAGGGGCGTTATGTGGACGGCAATTTTGATGAAACTTTCGTCGCCGAATGGTGCGCACTGGAGCATAACGTTGATATCTGGTTTTTGTTTGAACTGATGGGACGGCTGGGATTTGACGGTTTCAGTGAGCGGGCTGACAGGCTGGCAAAGAGTATCATCAGAGGTCTGTGGGTGGAAGATGAAGGCCGATTTCGACAGGGGGTTCATTCAACCCACTATGACAACGCAGCGGCGCTGGATCAGTCTTCCTGGGGCGGATTGTTTGTTGCCAATATTGATGCTGAGAAAGCGGCTAAGTGCCGAAAATATATGGGGCGTTTTTTATTTGGTACGAGGGAAACCACGGGTTACACACCGTACCACCCTGATTATGGTTATAGTGGTCACAGCCGTGGCGTGTGGGTGGAAGGAACGGCAGGTGTGGCACTTTTTGAGCGCAAGCTGGGTAATGAGCTGAATGCGGTGAATCTTGTGGCAGCAATGGCTCCACTTTTTAATGAGTACGGTTATCGTGATTCTTGCGATAACCTGGCATACGATGTGCTGCCTTCCTGGCCATCAACAACAAACACTGCCTGGATCATTCTGGCTGTAAAGCCAGATAATTTCTGGTTAGTGGATTCGCCAGAAATGGATGTAGGGACAATCCGCTATTGACTCTCTTGTTGTTTGATAAACCGACAAAAGGATAAATATCAGCGATCCATTCTGTGCTGTTTGATTGTGCGCTCCCCGCTCAGAATTGCGCGTCAATTAGCCTATAAAAAATCGCGAAGATACAATACGTACTTCATTGCGCTTGAACACCCCAGGCATAATATCGCTGGATTGAAATGTTCGGACATGGCAAGCGAATGAATATGCCGTGGTGGGGCGGTTTTGATCCGCGCGCGTGGGATGTGGCAAGCCTGATGGATTTTGCTGTGCCGGTGGTGGCGTGTCTGCTGGTCTGGCTGTTGGTTAATCGTGGGTGAAAAAAGGTGAGCTGTATATGCAACGGAGGAAGAAACCTCGTTGCTGGAAGCCTGGAAAAAGTATCGGGTGTTGCTGAACCGTGTTGATACATCAACTGCACCTGATATTGAGTGGCCTGTGAACCCTGTCAGGGAGTAATCATTGGGATTATGCCGCAGCACGTCTTAAGCAAGAACGTGCTGCGGTTGGATGCTATTTTTTCCCTGAAGCGGAAAACATTACTACAGTACCTTGAACCTTGGTTTTAACATTCTCGAAATGCTCTGAGAGTATATGTGTTAAGCCTTCTTCGGAATCTTTTGTGTTTGAAAAGATGCCTTTCTGATTGTAAATGCGCATCAGTTTTTGACCGAAGCTATTGTGCACAACTCCATCGCCAAGAATTGTGGCTCCGTATAGAGTTCCATCGTCAGTTAAGGCCTGCGCCGCATTGCGTATTACACAGCTTTTTGTAGATATATTTCCAGGCAGGCAGTGAAGAAGGTAAAACATGGAAATGGAATCAAATTGACCATGTAACGTCGCGGGATAAGGTTCAAAAACATCATGGCTAATTTTATGTTTAATTTTTGATTCCCCAGCCCTTGTAGATGCCGCGTTCAGGCTAGCTTCGTTCAAATCCATTAAAGATATCAGACTACTCTCAGGTACGTGAGTAAGGTAAAACCCAGTTCCAACACCAATATCCAGATGGTTGTTACCTAAATGTTCCAGAAAGTGTGGAAGAAGGTGTTCCTTTGTAGGACATCCCCATGCAAGCCGATTTGATACTCCCAAAACCCACCAGTCATAAAGCTTTAGGGTAAGTGGTGTGTAAATTTTAGCCCCATCATCTGTGTTTTTTTTCATTAATTTCACCATGTTATAGTTTTATTTGTGAATTAAATCAATTATGGCGATGAATTACAAGGGGTTAAATGCTGCCGCAGCATAGCGATATTGAAATAGCCTGGTATGCTTCGATACAGCAGGAGCCGAATGGCTGGAAGACCGTCACCACACAGTTCTACATCCAGGAATTCAGTGAGTATATTGCGCCACTGCAGGATGCTGGGAAATCGCAACGGAGGAAGAAAGATCGTTGCTGGAGGCATGGAATAAATATCGGGTATTGTTGAATCATGTTGATACATCAGTAGCTCTGGGTATGAAGCTGTTTGTAACTCATGTTACAGTAACAGCCATTACTATCTCGAAGGTGCAAAATGTATATTGATTTGATATTTTATAAATTTACTTCGAATCTGGCACGTCAACTTTTGATTAAAGTAATATCAGTTTTCGGCGAAAAAAGGACCGTGTACATGAGACGATTTCATACAAGAATAACAAAAATATGAATATGCTCCCAATGCAATATATGTTTTGCATTGGGAGCAAATAGCGGAATATTTTGAAATTATTGTATTTCTGCTTCAGAATTTCCTGGGCAGTATATATTTTCTATTTTTTGTGGAGTGATCAGGTGATGTACAACTGCTTTATCTACACATAAATTAACTCCGGTGAGAGCTAATGTATGCCCATCACCATTTATTGTTAGTAACGGGCTGGAAAATTTCTCTGCCATCTTACGGGCATTAATCCAGGGCGTTGTTGGGTCGTATTTGTGTGCTACAAACAGTAAACCAGAGGGCAGAACAGTATTTTTCAGGCGAGTTTTGTTCAGGTCGCTATGTATTGGCCATAATTCACAAAAATCAGGTGAATCGGAACGTCCATTGTCAAAGTTAATAGCCGGGAAGGCATTCGCAAGAGCGTCTTTTCGGGATTTTCGCTCTTCTGGTGTTAATTGCTCATCCCCCTGATCTACACAGAGGATTACCCCCGAAGCATCGCTTGACTCTTCTGAGGCTATCTGAGCACTGAGCGCAGTTTCAATTTCATTACTGACAATCCCCTGAGAGAACTGGCGTATGGCAGTTGCAAGGGTTGGCCATGATGAACGCCATAGCAGAAGGTCTGTTGTTAATGATATGAGTTCATCTGAAGATATATTTTCTCCCTTACTGTCTAATAAAGGTTTGTGATGTAATTTTGATAATAGCTCATGGAACTGAGTTATTGCCTTATCTCTGTCTGAAGAAAGCGGGCAACTTTTTGTACGCGCACACCAGGATGCAAAGCGATCAAACGTTTCCTGATAACTCTGTGCCTGTTTGAGTTGCCATGTGAAGTTGTCCTCCAGGTCATCGATATCGACGACTCCATCAAGAACGATAGATCTTACGTTGTAGGGAAAACGTTCTGCATATAAGGCTGCAATTTGAGTTCCATACGAATACGCCACGGCTGTCAGTTGTTTATCCCCCAAGGCTTGCCTAATACGATCAATATCGTATACAGCCTCGTTAGAGCCGATATGGCGAATGACTTCGGCTCCGGTATTATGGATACAGGCATTAATTTTATTTAATACTTGTTGCTTTTCGGTTATGTTTTCCTGAGTCTCTGTATCTGATTGCCGGCAGTTTATTGTCGGAGTGGACTGTCCGACGCCTCGAGGATCAAATCCAATAATATCCCATGACTCACGAAGATTTGTGACTGGCCAGTCAAAGTTAATATAAGGATTTATGCCTGGTAACCCGGGACCACCACTTATTATCAGGATACTTCCTTTATGCTTGCTTTTTGCCGGCAATTTTGTCAACGCTAGTTTGACTTGTGATTTTTTTTCATAAGAAGCATCTCCGCCTGTGTCTGTATATTTTAATGGAACAGACAAATAACCACATAGTAAGTCAGGAGACGGTTTTTCCTCACCAAACCAGTGGTTGAATTGACTGGCCATACAGGATTGCCACTGTATCTGCTGGGCAGATACGGTTACTGGTAGAAGTAACGTTAAAACAACTTTGAAATGAGTAATTATTTTTCGCATTGTGTCTCTGAATATCGGAATAAAGATAAGATTTGAATATATTGAGGTCTTGTGTTGCGGTAAGAGATTACACGTTATGACATAGGTTAAATGCTTACAAAATTAGTGGATATTGTCTACTTGTAACTGTAAACAAATTCCCCGGGGTTATACAATACCACCGGGGAGAAAATCTGGTTAACTTCGTTAAAAGGTGTACTTAAGACCAGCAGTAGTGATGAAGTTATAGTTTTCTATGCCTGCACCATTTTTGCTGTAGTCTGAAGTGTTATCATTGTGATCATAAAGTGAAGTATTACCTTTTTTATTCGTAACCCGATTCCATGCGCCTTCAACATAAACTTTTGCGTTAGGTGTTACGTAATAACCTGCATTGACTGCAACAGAATAGTAATTTTGGTCTTTGACTTTACTGCGATAAGTGATTCTTTTTCCTGGGTCATAGTGCTCATCGTTATCAGATGCTTCCACCCAGCCGCTGTATTTAAATGTGCCACCTAGCTCAAAATCTTCATAACGATAACTTCCAGTCAAGCCAATGTAGGGCATTTTAAAACGTTGTTTGTAGCCGATTGCTCTTTCTCCATTCGGGAAGGAGCCGATATCATCTCTGAATCCCTCCTCAGAACTGTAGATATAGGAACCACCTCTGGCTGTAAAGCTATAACGGCTTTCCTGATATCCGGCCATGAGTCCCAGGCGGTAATTGGGTTCGTTGAGGAGCCAGCCTTTGATATTCAGATCAAATTCGTTGGCATAATTGAGTTGTGTATCAGGGTGCCTACTTTCATCTGTCCAGGTTCCGGGGTTACTGGAATCCATCCAGTCCTGATCGACCATATTGCCACCTCGGCTGCCGAGAGTAGTCCAGCCCGCAGCCCCAATAGATATCTGGGGCATCAAATCCCAATTAATTGCACCTTTAATAATTGCAGCGTTATTGAATTTCCAGTCGAGTTGACTGACTTTTCGGCCTCCTTCTTCAGCTAGATAAACGCGCTCTTTTGTTTTTCCGCTCAGAGTTCCAAGACTAATGTCCGCATTTATGTTGTCAGGAGTAAACGATATAGTCTCGGTAGAAGCAAAAGAGCTGATCGCAATAGGGGTTGTCAGGACTATTCCCAGAAGTTTCGCCCGCATAAAAGTTCTCCATTCAATCGTTTTAATGATTGAATATGTATTTTTTATATCTAACTTAATGAGTCAATTACATATTGCTCCACTGTTTATATTTTGTTTAGTATTGAATGATTATCACAATGCGCTATCTGTTTTTGGTTTAATTATCTGTTATTGTTTTATGTTGCGGTTTTACTGTGTGGTTTTTTATGCTTTTGTGGTGTTTTTATCTATTTAAGCGCCATGCCTTTAGAGGCATATAAGCGAAAATAGCATGAGGTTTATCCTCAATTGCTATGTTTTTTGGTACAAAAAAGAGGGACAAAACTGAGACACATAAGGCCTCACAATGGCTTGCAAGGCTTTACATGTTTTGAGGTAGTGGGACGTGTGAGCGCAGAGATGGCGCGGTAAGTTGTTGACTTAAAATGTCGTTCTAGGAACTTCTAAGTCGTGGGCCGCAGGTTCGAATCCTGCAGGGCGCGCCATTTCTTCTTCATTTATCCCCGTCTTATCCGTTTCCGCTTTGCCCTTCACCACATCACTTTTTGTCGCTGTTTGGCGAGATAATTCAACGGTGTCAGGCCGTAAAACGCCTTAAAAACAGAGATAAAGTACGACGTGCTGCTATAGCCACATAATTGCGCTACCTGAGTGATATTTTTGTTATCCATCAATAACATCTGTACGGCGTAACGCATACGACACTCTGTGACAATCTGGCTATAGCTGGTATTTTCGTTTTTTAATTTCTTTTTGAGCAGGCTGGGGCTTAAACATAGCGAACTGGCGACAATTCGCAGATTCCAGTAATGCTGAATATCGCTTTGAATAATGCGGCAGACGCTGTCGCGGACGCTGCTGCGTAAGATATACATCAGTAGGGCAATAAACCGCGATTGCTCAAGAAAGTTAGACAATACGGTAAAAAGCAATGCGCGCGTCAACTCCGCTTCGCAGGGTTTGCTGGGTTGCTGCTTGCTGTGGTTGGCGGCTAGCCGGAACACTTCCGGTGTACGGCTATGACAAGCGATAACCGGGGTTGCCAGCCGCGACCAGGGCTTTATACAGGTTAAGTTCTTATTTAAAAACAACAGATAATCGTTGATGATGTTACGGTTGATGTGGGTGATTAATACGTGATTTAACGTTGAGAGTTCAATGACGTTATTGTTGCACGCGAAGGCGGCCAGGTAGTTTTTCGGAAGGGTAAACGTAGCATGGTTATTGACGCTTACCTCTACCTCTTTTTCGGTCAGGATCACCACGCAAGGTTCACTGCTGCTCAATTGCATTTCGCACTCCTCAGATATCAGAAACTCCGCTCAAAGGATCTATGCTTCCTGCATGAGTGATCGGCCCGTTCGCCGATAACGATCTTCTTTCTTTAGCACGCTTTTTAGCAATTAATCTTGATGGAATTCTGACGAGAGCGAAAGAGGTAAGCCAGGTCGTACCCGACTTACCTGGAGGAGATTTAATACTCGAGAATGCCGTGCGCGACGGGCAAATAGCGCAGAGAGAAATAGAGCGTGTCTTTACCGCAAGAGGAACGTTTCGCTAACAGCGAGGCAATTTCTGCGTCCGGTTTCTGTTTCGCTGTAAAGGTTTTGCCTTTGCCGGCGACAAACAGTTCATAAACAATGCCGCTTGCTGGGGCGGAGCTTTGGCAATCGGCGCTGGCCTGTAGATAACGTTCACGCTGTTCAGCGGTCAGTTTATCCACGCCGCTGCCATCCTGTACCCAGACATTAACGCCGGTTGCTTTAACGTGTTCCAGCAGTTGGCGATAGCCATCGGGCGACATGTTTCCGGCGAAAAAACTACTGATATAAACCGGTTTTGCTGAAACATCGCTAATCAACCGCTGCGCGTTGTTTAACCATGTTAGCAAAGGCTGACGGGCGGCTTCGCTGCGCCAGTTCAGGTCGTCAATTTCCGCGCTGATGTACCAGCCATCCGGCGTTACGCCAGGTACGGCGCTCCATAATCTGGCTTGCTGGAGATCGGCAGCCAGCAGGCGGTTAAGATAGCTTTCCAGCGCTGCAGACGACTGTTTCTGGTGCATAAAAAATTCCGGATCGGCATTCAGCCCGACAATCAGCTTCAGGCCAGCCTGTTGCGCAGCTGCGGCACGCTTAAACAATAACGCGCGCTGTTCTGGCTGGGTGAATGCATCGCCGTAACGAGTCCATTGCAAAACCAGGGTATCGAAGCCTTGCAAACGTAACTGACTCATCAGCCCCTGCCACTGGGTATCGGTAACCTGACTATCACGGTTTTGTGGTTGCCAGATAATACCTTTCATCGCAAAGGAAAAAGGGCTGACCAAAAGCAGTGTCAGCAATACGAAAATGAACTTACGCATTTACCAGTGCACTCCAATGGTGAGAAACGCGTTGTTGCGCTCTCCGTTACGTTGATTAATCGCCTTAAAGGTATGTTGATACTCGACGCCGAGACTGACTTTGTGCGGCCAGGCGTCGTAGTGCGTCTCGCCGGTCCAGATATTCCAGCGGACCCCGACTCCGCCAAGCTGCGCGCCCTGAGTGCCTTTATCACGATAGCCGTTGTCCTGAACGTGAGCGTAAGGCTCAATAGTCTGTCCGTTAGCCACCTTCTGATGCCAGCTGACGCGATAATCTGCCGTCCACGCCTGAATATCCTGGCGGACATATTGCGCCGCATCGAGGTACAGGTTTTGGGCAAACCAGCCTGAAC
>OJKQ01001242.1_pt1 | contig 12181 bp, 9 predicted proteins | sample 1596641 | NCBI WGS metagenome assembly OJKQ01 (sample SAMEA4350167, study PRJEB24818) | metagenome | biome: human; feature: gut; material: faeces | place: Denmark | collected 2013-09 | reverse complement strand
GTAATAGAGCAGCATCGCGTAGAAGATTTTCTGTAAACTTTACGATAAGAATATAGCCACCCAGCGGAAATAAAAAAAACCGTTGTTTCGGTGGCTGGATATTCGTGCGCCAAAACAAAATACAGTAGCCTTACGGCGGTTTTGAAATTTGAACCGCCCCCTGTCAAGTAGACAGGTAAAAAAAGAAAAATTATGCCACGAGGGTCTGGTTCCTGTAAGCAATGGGAGCCAGACCCTTTAACTTAGCTTGAAGCCGCCTTGTATTGTAAAAGTCTATGTATTCGTCGATGGCTTTCTTCAATTCCTCAAAGGTATGAAATTGCTGGAGGTAGTACATTTCAGATTTGAGAATTCCCCAGAAACCCTCCATAGGGCCGTTGTCGATGCAGCGGCCGGGTCGTGACATACTCTGCGTTGCATGGATGCCGTCCAGCTTTGCTTTGAACTGCCGGTTGGTGTACTGGTAGCAGAATACATTGAAATCAACACCACAAAACCCGCAGTAGCGGGCTAACCCCCGCTACATACCCCTTTGACAGTGTGTTTTCCTAATAGGAGCTAATCATATGATAACCACACAAAACAGCCTACTAGGCGATTGCAGGAGTGGTTTTTATGGACTATGGAGTTTGGACTTTGGTTCCAGTCCTGTTGGTTATTGTCTTTGCATTAAAAACAAAACGCACATTAGAGTCATTGATTTTTGGTACGATGCTTACCTACGTTATAACAAATGCGGCATTACTTCCCGTAGAAGGTGTAGATGCCTTAGGCCATATCCCGTCCGACTGGATGGATGCCTTTTTCCGCGTGGCTACCGACTACTCTCATCAGTGGGTATTTTTGGTATGTGCACTTTTTGGAAGCCTGATTACCTTGTTGGGGGCTTCTCATGGTACCCTTGGATTCACCAAAATTTTGGGGCGACTTTGCCGAGGGCCGAAATCTACCATGCTGGTTACATGGATTATGGGTATCCTAATTTTTGTAGATGACTACTTAAATATTATGACATTGAGCACCTGTATGAAAAAGCTTACCGACCAGCGGAAAGTCCCTAGAGAAGCTTTATCCTATATTATAGATTCCACGGGTGCACCAGTGTGTGCAATTCTACCGTTTTCTACTTGGGCCATTTTCTTTTCAGGCTTATTTTTTGCCCAACCGGGCGTAGCAGATCTAGGGTATGGATCTGCAATGGAGACTTTTTATCATGTTATACCGTTTACATTTTATGCAATTGCAGCGGTAATTATTGTGCCATTATTTATTATGGGCTTCGTTCCTAAAATTGGACGAATGAGAACGGCGTACCGACGACTGCGGGAAACTGGAAAAGTCTACTCTCCTGAGAGTGCTGCGCTCAATGAAGAAGATGACGAGTCGGAATTCCAGTCACAGGGGAACATTATCGATTTTGTTTTGCCAGTAGGCGTGCTAATTGCGTTGGCTATTTTTTCTGGGGAATTATTTTTGGCAGTTGTAGCTGCAATAGGTGTATGCTTTATACTCTACATTCCTCGCGGTAAGATGAGCTTTACAAAATTTTGTGATCTTTCTATGCACGGTTTCTGCAATATGATTCCTACAGTGGCAATTATTTTCTTTGCTTTTGTGATGCAAGAGGCAATGTCTGATATTGGAATTGCAAATTATATCATTACCTTGATGCAGCACTACATCAATGCGGTAATTTTTCCTTTGGTTACCTTCCTAGTGGTGGCGCTTTTAAATTTTTCGACAGGCAGTGTATGGGGAATCCCAGCTATTGTAGCACCAATTCTACTTCCTCTGGCACAGAGCGTGGATGCAAATCTGGTTTTGGTTATGGGCGCGATTGTGTCTGGAGCAACATTGGGCAGCCACGCCTGTTTTTATTCGGATGCAACAGTTTTGACCTCCAGCTGCTGTAAGATGGAGAATATGGATCATGCTCTTTCGCAGATTCCTTATGCACTGTGTGCAACGGGAATTTCTGCGGTTGGTTATTTGGCATGTGGTATGCTCATGTAGGGGAGGGAATTTAAATGTCGTATTATCTAAGGCAGGGAAATATCGTGAATGTCGCTACTGATGCCATTGTTAACGCAGCAAACACCGAACTCACTCGAACGCCAGGAATTTGCGAAGCAATTTTTTCGGCTGCGGATACTGTAAAACTGGAACAGGCTTGCCAAAGAATTGGGCACTGTGCAATCGGGCATTCTGCCGTGACACCTTCTTTTGGACTGCCAGCCCGGTATATTATTCATGTGGCAGGGACAAATTGGTATGGCGGGACGGAGCGAGAATGCATGCTTCTTGAGGATTGCTACCGTCGGGCTATGGCCAGAGCACAGGCTTGTAACTGTAAAAGTATTGCATTTCCCCTGATCTTTTCGGGCGAGTACCATATCCCACGAGAAGAGGCGATTCGGATAGCGGGGAAAGCAATTTCTGATTTTGTAGATCGCCATCCCGAGTTGGATGTGGTTCTGGTTCTCTATAAACCAGGAATTTATGCTATGGCCAAGCGCATTTTAGCGTGGAGTGAGACAGACAAATATGAACCGGACGCCAAATAGTTTTGGCGTCCGGTTTTTTACGGCCTTTATCCCATCTTAATAGCATGGACGAATTATTTATAATTTCATAGTACTAGCCATGATACGATAAAATAAAAAGTGTATTTTTGATGAAAGTCAGGAGGAAAATGCATATGGGTGAAGAAAAAAGAAACCAGGAATATGCATCGTCTTTTTCCGAAGATTCAGTTTCTCCCGGTAGGCTAAAGATATTCTTTGGTTATGCCGCAGGGGTTGGCAAAACCTACGCAATGCTTGAGGCGGCCCATCAGGCGCAAAAAGAGGGAATCAATGTTGTAGTGGGCTATGTAGAGCCGCATGCTAGGCCGGACACATTGGCACTTCTGGACGGGCTGGAGGTTTTGCCCTGCAAAGAGATCGACTACCGTGGGATCAAACTAAAGGAATTTGATTTGGATCAAGCTCTGCAAAGAAAGCCACAGCTGATTTTGGTAGACGAGTTGGCTCACAATAATGCACAGGGATGTCGGCACACAAAGCGGTATCAAGATGTGGAAGAATTGCTTCAGGCCGGAATCAATGTGTATACAACAGTGAATGTGCAGCATTTGGAGTCGCTGAATGATTTGGTATCATCAATTACTGGAATCGCAGTAAATGAGCGGATACCAGATCATGTTTTTGACCGGGCCAATCAAGTTGAATTGGTGGATATTGAACCAGATGAATTGGTAAAACGGCTTCAGGCAGGAAAAGTATATCGAGAGCGCCAGGCAAAGCAGGCGCTTCAGAATTTCTTCACCACAGAGAATCTGGCTGCGCTGCGTGAAATTGCGATGCGTCGTACTGCGGACCAGCTAAATCGTACAGCCCTTCAGGCAGGAAAAGGAAAAAGCGCCAAGGCTGGAGAACATATTTTAATTTGTTTGTCATCTGCCCCGTCAAACGCCAAGGTAATCCGGACGGCAGCGCGTATGGCGGAAGCCTTTCATAGCGGGTTTACGGCGCTGTTTGTTCAGACACCGGAAACAAAAGAACTTTCTGGAGAGAATCTGAAACGCCTTCGCGGAAACCTGCGTTTGGCTGAGCAGTTGGGAGCACAGATTGCGACCGTCTATGGTGCGGATCCTGCGGAGCAGATTGCGGAATATGCTCGGGTTAGCGGTGTGACCAAAATCGTGATGGGCCGTATTAACCATAAGCAGAATTTTATTACCGGGAAAAAAAGCTTGGCAGATCGATTGATCGAATTAACAGACCTGGATGTTTATATTATCCCAGACCACCAGCCCTTGTATAAAAAGCGTATGGGCAGAATTCGGATATCCGGTTCGAGGTTCAGCTGGAAGGATACTGCTATTATGCTGTTATCTCTAATTTTATCGACTGCGGTGGGCTTTGGATTTTTTTACGCAGGATTCAGCGAGTCAAATATTATTACAGTGTATATCTTGGGAGTGCTGCTTACAGCAGTTTGGACTGGCGGACACTTTTACGGAGCGATTGCCTCTCTATTAAGTGTTGCGGCATTCAATTACTTTTTTACAGTTCCACGGTTTACATTTCAGGCCTATGACCCCAGTTACCCAGTCACATTTCTAATTATGCTCTTTTCCAGTATTATTGCCAGTTCTTTGGCTAGCCGAGTGAAGGCACAGGCACGTTTGGCTGCGGAAAAAAGTTATTATACAGAGCTTCTGCTGGAGAGTAGTCAGAAATTGCAAAAGGGGCGTACAGAGTGGGATTGCCTGCACCTTGCGGCAGAGCAGCTAAATCGGATGTACGACCGTCCTATTCTCTATGCGCTGAATGAAGCAGAAGGAACCTTGAATTTTCGGATTGAACCGGAAGATGAAAAAAGCATTTTGACCGGATTAAATTCTGAAGATATTGGTGTAGCTAAGTGGGTACAGAAGAACAATAAGCATGCAGGGGCAACTACAAATACGCTGCCGGACGCGAAATGGTTGTTCCTGTCAGTCAGAGGAGCGCAAGGTGTGATGGGGATTGTGGGAATCCCCATCGTAGGGTATTCTGTCCCAGATGCGTTTGAAAAAAACTTGATGATTGCAATTTTAAGTGAGTGTGGCTTGAGTCAAGAGCGAATTCGTCTGCAGGAGGAACGAAACCGGGCAGAGCTTCAAGCTCAGAAAGAACGACTCCAGGCTAATTTGCTGCGGGCAGTGTCTCATGATCTCCGTACCCCGCTGACCAATATCAGCGGAAGCGCAGGGATGTTGATGCAGGAGGAGAGATTACTGGATCAGGCTGCTCGAAAGACGCTCTATACCTCTATATATGATGATACCAACTGGCTCATCAATATGACAGAGAACCTACTGATTGCCACTCATCTGGGAACCGATAAGGAAGCTTTTAAAACCAGTCCTGAATTGCTGGATGAATTGTTCGAGAGTGTCATACGCCATTTGGACCGCAGGGCGGCAGATCACCAGATTTCCGTCCAATTGGACAATGATACATTAATGGCAACAATGAATATACGGTTGATTCAGCGTGTGCTCATCAATATTATGAACAATGCCATTCAGTATACCCCCAAGGGTTCGCATATTGAACTGAGGGGACTACAGGTAGGGGATAAGGTACAGATTATAGTTTCAGACGATGGCCCCGGTATTCCGGACAGCGCCAAAAAGCATTTGTTTGATTTGTTTTATACGGCAGGACAGGGAAAGGCAGACTGTCAGAGAGGTCTCGGTCTGGGACTGAATCTCTGTCAAGCGATTGTGGCGATGCACGGAGGAGAAATTACGGTATCGGATCACAAACCGTCTGGGACAATGTTCCAATTTTCCTTGCCAGTTGTATATCCCAAATAGGGAAAAGCGACCACTGGGGCATTTAAAAAGCAAAGCTGCATTAATGCTATGTTAATATCAATCAGCTTTCCTTAATCCCTATTTATTACGCCGTGGGGTATCCTAGGTAAGCAAAACGGATGAGTACTTGTTTTGCGGTTGGGACGCAAAGAAAGGAGAAAAGCGAAATGGCGGAATACATGGTAATCCGGCTGATAATGGCGGGAAGCATAATTGGACTGCTTTTGCTGTTGTGCGGTGTAAAAAAGTTGATTCACATGGCAATATCACATACGAAGCGGTCTAGAGAGGTTTCTCACATCCAGTAAAGAAGGGAGTTTTAAACATGATGGATCTGCTCATGATTGGAACCTTACTGATCTCATTTGGACTGGTATGGCTTCTGGTAAAGTGGTGTCAGAAGCAAGTTGAGGAACAAGAATAATCAAGTGGGAGGAACTGTTATGATTTTGCTTGGCATTATTGTTCTGCTTCTGGGTGGGTATCTGGTCTATGCCCTGGCCCACCCAGATCGGTTTTAAAGAGGAAGATACAGTTTAGGAGGAATTACTTATGTTACAGCTGGTACTGACAATTCTCATTTATTTGATAATTGTCATTCCAGTAGGGCGGTATATGTATCATATCGCCGCTGGAAAGCATACCTTTGCAGACCCGGTATTTGACCGGGTGGATGGGGTGATTTATAAGATTGGTGGGGTCAACCCCGACAAGGGAATGAATTGGAAGCAATATGTGCTGGCCCTGATCGGGACCAACGCAGTCATGATTGGCATTGGTTATCTGATCTTGCGTATCCAGAGTATTCCGTTTTTTAACCCCAACGGTATTGAAGGCATGGAGCCCACTCTGTCCTTTAACACGATTATCAGTTTTATGACCAACACCAACCTGCAGCACTACTCCGGTGAAAGCGGCCTGAGCTATCTGTCCCAGATGCTGGTCATTATCTTTATGATGTTCGTCTCCGCTGCGACTGGCTATGCCGCCTGTGTGGCCTTTATCCGCGGCCTGGCGGGCAAGACCAAGGACAATGTGGGCAACTTTTTTGTGGATCTAGTCCGGATCACTACCCGTATCTTGATCCCCTTCTCCATCGTAGGCGGACTGCTGCTGGTTTGGCAGGGCGTGCCCCAGAACTTTGACAGCAATGTAGTGGTCAAGACGCTGGAGGGTACCTTCCAGACCATCGCCATGGGTCCCATTGCTGCACTGGAGATCATTAAGCACTTGGGAACTAACGGCGGCGGCTTCCTGGGTGCCAACTCCAGCACCCCGCTGGAGAACCCCACGATCCTCTCCAATCTTATGGAGCTCTACTCCATGATGCTGCTGCCCGGCGCCTGCGTCATTACCTTCGGCAAGATGGTCGGCGACAGCCGGAAAGAGCATCTGGCTAAGCTGGCTCCCGATAATGCACTGCCTGAGCACCGTGAGGGCATCACTGCTAAGATTTATGGACGCGAGGGCCGCAGCATTTTCCTTGCCATGGGTATTTTGTTCCTGGTTGGCCTGAGCCTGTGCTATTGGTCGGAAAGCCAGGGCAACCCCCTCTTGGCCCAGATTGGTCTGAATCAGTCCATGGGTAGCATGGAGGGCAAGGAAGTCCGGTTCGGTATTCCGCAGTCGGCTATGTTCACCACGGTTACCACCTCCTTTACCACCGGAACCGTCAACAACATGCACGACACCCTGACTCCCCTGGGTGGCATGGTCCCCCTGCTGCATATGATGCTCAACTGTGTCTTCGGCGGCAAGGGTGTTGGCCTGATGAATATGATTTTGTACGCCATCCTGGCGGTGTTCATCTGCGGTCTAATGGTAGGGCGTACTCCCGAATATCTTGGTAAGAAGATTGAGGGACGTGAGATGAAGCTTACCGCATTAGCCATCATTATCCACCCTCTGCTGATTCTCGCTTTCTCCGCTCTGGCGGTGGCGACAGCTGCCGGTCAGGCTGGCATTACCAATCCCGGCTTCCACGGCCTGAGCCAGGTGCTGTATGAATACGCCTCCTCTGCAGCGAATAACGGATCCGGATTTGAAGGGCTTGCAGATAATACCTACTTCTGGAACATTACCACCGGTATTGTCATGTTCCTGGGGCGGTATCTGCCCATCGTGATTCAATTGGCCATTGCAGGCTCGCTGATGAAGAAGAACTATGTTAACGAGTCTGCTGGCACGCTGCGGACCAGTACCGTAAGTTTTGCTGTGATTCTTGTGTTCGTGGTGTATATCTTTGCTGCGCTGACATTCTTCCCGGCGCTGGCGCTGGGCCCCATTGCTGAACATCTGACCCTTTGGGGCTAAGGAGGATTTTCGTAATATGAGTAAGAAACAAAATAAAAAGCTGCTGACCCCGGAGATCCTGAAACAGGCTCTCATCGGTTCGGTAAAAAAGCTGGACCCCCGATATATGATCAAGAATCCGGTCATGTTCGTCGTGGAAATCGGCTTCCTGATCACGCTGCTGCTGACGATTGTGCCGGGGCTGTTTGGTGAGGGCGATACCGGCCTGCGTATTTACAATTTGATCGTTTCCATTATTCTGCTGGTGACGGTGCTGTTTGCTAACTTCGCGGAGTCCGTGGCCGAGGGCCGCGGCAAGGCTCAGGCAGCCAGCCTGAAGAAGACCCAGAAAGATACCGAAGCCCACCTGCTGGACGAGAATGGGAACGAGACCATCGTCTCCTCCAGTCAGCTGAAAAAGGGCGATGTGGTCATGGTGGTGGCCGGCGAGGTCATCCCTGGCGACGGCGAGGTCATTGAGGGCATTGCCTCCGTGGATGAGTCTGCCATTACTGGTGAGTCTGCGCCCGTGGTTCGTGAGAGCGGCGGCGATTTCTGCTCGGTTACCGGCGGTACCACCGTGGTTTCCGACTGGCTGAAGATTCGCATTACCTCCGAGCCGGGCAATAGCTTCCTGGACCGGATGATCGCCTTGGTTGAAGGAGCTTCCCGGAAAAAGACTCCCAATGAGATTGCCCTGAATACACTGCTGGTTTCTCTGACCATCATTTTCCTGATTGTAATTGTGACTCTGTACCCCATTGGTATTTACAGTGGTGTGCAGCTGCCCGTTTCTACGCTGATTGCGTTGATGGTTTGTTTGATTCCGACTACGATTGGCGGCCTGCTCTCCGCCATCGGCATTGCCGGTATGGACCGTGTGACCCGTTTTAATGTGATCGCTATGTCCGGTAAGGCTGTGGAGGCTTGCGGCGATGTGGACACCATGATCTTGGATAAGACGGGCACCATCACCTTTGGTAACCGCCTGGCTGCGGATTTCTTTCCTGTGGAAGGAGCTGCTCGCAGCGATCTCATTCGCTGTGCGGCCCTCACCAGCCTGCACGATGAGACCCCCGAAGGCAAGTCCACGCTGGAACTGGCCCGCCGCCTGGGTGATACCAGCGAGGAACAGCCCGGCTCCACCTTTATGGAGTTTACCGCTCAAACCCGTATGAGCGGTGTGGACCTGCCTGACGGTACAAAGGTGCGTAAAGGTGCTTCCGACGCCATTGAACAGTATATCAAAGAGCAGGGCGGAAAGATTCCTGCCGACCTGCACGCCCATGTGGAAGAGGTTTCTTCCCTGGGCGGTACGCCGTTGGTAGTGTGCGAGAACAACAGGGTGCTGGGCGTCATCTATCTGAAGGACACGGTAAAACCCGGTATGGTGGAGCGCTTTGAGCGCCTGCGCGCCATCGGCATCAAGACCATCATGTGTACCGGCGACAACCCCCTGACGGCGGCCACCATTGCCAAGGAGGCCGGCGTGGACGGCTTTATCGCAGAGTGCAAGCCTGAGGATAAGATCAGCGTGATCAAGAAGGAACAGGCTGAGGGCAAGATCGTAGCTATGACCGGCGACGGCACCAACGACGCCCCAGCTCTGGCCCAGGCCAATGTGGGCCTGGCCATGAACTCCGGCACCAGTGCTGCCAAAGAAGCGGCCAACATGGTGGATCTGGATTCCGATCCCACAAAGATTCTGGAAGTGGTCGAGATTGGCAAGCAGCTGCTCATTACCCGTGGCTCCTTGACCACCTTCTCCATTGCCAACGACATCGCAAAGTACTTTGCCATTATCCCCGCTATGTTTATGGCATCCATTCCCCAACTGGGGGTGCTGAATATCATGCACCTGACCACGGAATACAGCGCGATCCTGTCGGCTCTGATTTTTAACGCCATCATCATTCCCTGCCTTATCCCTCTGGCGATGAAGGGCGTCAAGTACCGCCCCATGTCTTCCGGAAAAATGTTGGCACGCAACATGATGATTTATGGCTTGGGCGGTGTGATTACTCCCTTTGTGGGCATTAAACTGATCGATATGATCATTGCCCCGCTCCTCATCGGCCTTGTCTAAGGAGGTTTCCGTTATGAATGATACAAATAAACAGACCACAATGCACTGGGTCCGCCAGTCTGTGGTTGTGACATTGATCCTGTTGCTGCTGTGTGGCTTTGCATTCCCAGTAGTGCTCAGTGGTTTGTCTGCGGTTATTTTCCCCGGCCAGGCCAAGGGTAGTCTGGTGACTGCAGATGGGGAACCGGTAGGTGCTGCCAATGTGGGCCAGGACTTTACAGAGCCTTATTTCATGAAATGCCGCCCTTCTGCTTACAATTACAATACTTATTACGAGGATGAGGAAGGTAACCAGTTCTATAATGACGGTACAGAGTTTGCCGGTTTGGCTTCCGGCAACAACAACTATGCTCCGTCCAACCCTGCCCTGACTGAGCGGGTGGAGGCCGACATTGAAGAGTTCTTGGCGGCAAATCCCGGCGTGAAGCGGGAGGATATCCCTGCCGACCTGATGACTGCCTCCGGATCTGGTCTGGATCCCCATGTCTCTCCTGAGAGTGCTCAGATTCAGATCCCCGCCCTGGCCCAGGCCTCCGGCCTGAGCGAGGAGGAGCTCAGCCAGATTGTGGCCGACAACACCACCGGCAAGCTGCTGGGTGTTTTCGGGGAAGAGACCGTCAATGTGCTGGGCGTAAATCTGGACATCGCAAAGGCCATGGGCCTGGTAAGCCAGACAACAAAATAAGGGTAGCTTTCTGAGTCCCCTAATTGGAGGCGAACGAAATGCAATTTCATTATGAGAAGACACTGGAGCGTGGGTTTGAAACATTGCTGCCTGTCGAAGATGATACACCAGCGTGGCTTCTGCTCTCCTTAGCAAGCGCTCTGCGTGATTGGTTTGGACAGTCCCACAAGGTGGCTTGTCAACAAGGACAGATGCAGGTCCAATTTGGATATGAGGTCCAATCTGTCCCTGTCTTGGAATTTGCACAGACATTTGGACCACTGATTTATAAGGTCGCTTCGACATGGCCTGTACAGGTGTTTGGAATGTCGGACAGAGATGAATTGGTTGAGCTTTCGTTTGTGCAGATAGATGGCAAATATACGCTGAAACAGAGGAATATTTCCGGAGTTTGGTATGATGAGCTGTGTGATTTTTATATTTGCATAACATTTCCAAACGCTTTGGCGGCGGAAGCAATGGCATTGCTGTTATCGGCGGCAGAGGATGAAGAGAATCAGGTTGTGGCGCTGGATTGGAGCTATAGTGATTTTCTGGAGGAGCAGAAGCTAGCTCAAATGGACCGTACACTTTCCTTCTGTTACGTATCTTTTTCACAGGAAATTGTGCAGGAGTGCCCCGAGGCATGTTTGACCGGACTTGCACTCAATCAAAAGCAAACATTGTGGAAATTGTTTTTGGCAAAGCATCTTTCGCCGCCAGAATTTGAGTGGATCAAAGATATGCTACCGAGACACGGGGTACCAAACTGGATTGAGTGGCAGTTGGCCCTTTACCAGGTACTAGATGAGCTGGGCATTCGATTTTCTTGTTGCGGAAATCAGTTTGAACTGTTGAACTGTAACGGAGAACGCCTTTATTTTGGTGTAAATCATCCCAGTGCAGCTGAACATGTTTTGATGAAAGTTTTGTTTCCACTCAATCAATGACGCAATCCATTCAATAAACACGAGCCCACCGGCTTACCTGCATATTTCAGGAAAGCCGGTGAGCTTTTATTTTTTCTTAAGCTTGTGCGTGTAATCTTTTTCCCAATTTTAGTTCCTATGCGCTATGATAGTGGCATAAGGAGGGGACAGATATGCTTACCTTGCTCAAACGTGTCTCTCATTTTGAAAAGAAAATGGATGCCTCGATGGAACGGTTTATGTTCCACCACAGAGTTTGGGGCTTTTTAATAATGTTTATTGGAATGCCTATCTTTACTTTAGCCGCGGTGTGTGCCTGTACGACCATCGTTATTTTTCCAATGGCACTTGTATGCGGATGGCTCTAATATAAACAGGTAATCCAGGATATGTTCAATTAATGTTAAAAAGGCGGCATCTTAATGCCGCCTTAATATATGCCTAAATACGTTAATACCTCTTTTATATGATCTGTGGATAATGAAAGCATAAAGAAAAGACAAAGATGTATTAAGAGGAGGAGACTTATGTGGCAGCTTTTACATAAAAACAATAAGTCCCCATTCCGGATTATTATATTTGGCTTTCTGTTGGTCATTTTAGTGGGAAGTTTGTTACTAATGCTTCCCATATCAACAAAAGCAGGGATTTGCACACCCTTTTTAGATGCTCTGTTTACTTCAACATCTGCAGTTTGTGTTACTGGATTAGTGATCCATGATACTGCCACTTATTGGTCCAATTTTGGGCAGTCTGTCATTATTTTGCCGATCCAGATTGGTGGGCTGGGAGTTGTGACTGTAGCAGGTGCATTTGCTATCCTGTGGGGCAGAAAGATAGGG
>OJKQ01001241.1_pt1 | contig 12189 bp, 9 predicted proteins | sample 1596641 | NCBI WGS metagenome assembly OJKQ01 (sample SAMEA4350167, study PRJEB24818) | metagenome | biome: human; feature: gut; material: faeces | place: Denmark | collected 2013-09 | reverse complement strand
GGTGATGGCCTCGCGCAGGGTGCGGGGCAGGCTGTCCAGACCTGCCGCGGCGCTGGGATGGAACAGGTTGCGGTTCACGGCCTCGGGCAGGGGCAGGCTGTGCTCGATGCCGTCGAGACCGGCGGCCAGGATCAGGCCGATGACCAGATACGGGTTGCCCGCGGGGTCGGGCCCGCGCAGCTCAACGCGGCAGAACTCGCCGTGGGCGCTGGGCAGACGCACGAGCTGGCTGCGGTTCTGGCGGCTCCAGCTCACGTACAGCGGGGCCTCGTTTGCGCCCAGCCGCGCGTAGGAGTTGGGCACAGGGTTGCAGAACGCCGTCAGCTCCCGCGCGTGGGCCAGGATGCCCGCCACAAAATGTCCGGCCTCGCTGTCGGGCGTAAAGGCACCGTCAAACAGGTTCTTGCCGTCCCGCAGCAGCGAGACATTGACATGTAGACCGCTGCCCGGCTGGTTGGCCAAAGGCTTGGGCATAAAACTGGCAAACAGACCGTTGCGGGCCGCAATGGCCTTGACGGTGCTCTTGAAGGTGTTCAGATTGTCGGCGGATTTCAGCGCCGTCGTGTAGCGGAAGCAGACCTCGTTCTGGCCGTGGCCGCTCTCGTGGTGGCTGTGCTCGGGGTGCAGGCCCATTTCCTCAATGGCAAAGCAGATCTCCCGGCGGATGTTCTCGCCCTTGTCCAGCGGCGGGATGTCAAAATAGCCGCCTATGTCCAGCGGAATGCGGGTCGGGTTGCCGTGCTCGTCGGTCTCGAACAGGTAGAACTCGCACTCGCAGCCGACGTTGCAGACAAGGCCCATGGCGCGGGCACGCTTGATGACGGATTGCAGGTAGCCGCGGCAGTTGCCCTCAAATGGCTTGCCGTTGGGCAGGGTGATGTCGCAGTACATGCGGATGACGCGGCCCTCGGTGGGGCGCCACGGCAGCACGGTGGCGGTGTCCGGGTCCGGCCAGAGCACAAGGTCGCTCTCCTCGACGTTCATGAACCCGGCGATGGACGACCCGTCGAAGCTGACACCCTCGGCAAAGGCGCGGGGCAGCTCACTGGCAAAAAGCGAAACGTTTTTCTGGTTGCCGAAAATATCGCAGAATGTCAATTTTGCGAACTTAACATCGTTGTCCTCAACAAAATTGAGAATGTCCTGTGCGGTGCGTTTCATAGGAACCTCCTGTAAAAGCCTTCCTCCAAGGGGGAAGGTGGCGCGAAGCGACGGATGAGGGGCGATTGTGCCGCGGCAGACCGTGAACGGGTCGCATGGCGAGGCTGCCCCTCATCAGCCGCCTGCGGGCGGCAGCTTCAGTCTCCGCGCTAAGAGCCGCCTCCGGCGGTTGCGCTTCGACACGCGCCTGCGGGCGCAGCCCCAAGGGGGAAGCCGCAGATACTCGAAAGGCCCACCTTGAGCGGGCGGGCCTTTCGAGCTGGTGTAAGAAATAGGAAAAGGAGAATGGCGATTGTAAAAGGGTGTAAACCTTACACCCGGCTGCGTCTTCACTGTGCGGGGCGGGGACGCGGCCAGTAAGGAAAATGGCGTGGTGTGGGCGGGCTGTTGCTTGCGGGGAAACAACCCATCCCGTAGGGGCGCATCCTATATGCGCCCGTCAACCGGCAGCTCCTTGCGGGCGGATACGGGAGCCGCCCCTACAAAAAGCGCGGGAGAAAATCACTCGGTATAGAACAGCATACGGCTGTAGCAGGGCAGGGGCCAGTAATCCTCATCGACGATGCTCTCGGCCTCGTCGGCGGCGGCACGCAGGGCATCCATCGCGGGGATGACCTCGTCGTGGAAGGCGTGTGCCTTGGCAGCCTCGTCGTCCATGGCGCTGACCTTGTCGGTAGCGGCCTGCAGGGCGTCGGTGGCGTCGGACATCTCGTCGGTGTACTTGCTCAGGGCGGTCAGGACCTTCGTCTCGGCCTTGGTGGAGATGCCTTCCACAGCGGCGGTCTTGGCGGCGGCTGCGCCGGCGACCTCGCCCATGTAGGCGGTGGCGGCGGGGATCAGCTGCTTGTTGGCAATCTTGAGCATCGTGCGGGCCTCGATGTTGAGGATCTTGGAGTAGTGCTCCATCTCGACCTCGTAGCGGCTCAGCATCTCGGTCTTGGTCAGGACGCCGAACTCCTCCATCAGGGCAATGTTCTTCTCGTCCTTCAGCGCGATCATCGCGTCGGGGGTGCACTTGCGGTTCGGCAGGCCGCGGCGCTCGGCCTCGACCTCCCAGGCCTCGCTGTAGCCGTTGCCGTTGAAGATCACGCGGCGGTGCTCGTTCAGCGTCTTTTTGACCCAGGCGGCAGCCGCGCACTCAAAGTCGGCGGCACCGGCGGTCTCGGCCACGAACTCCTTCAGGCTCTTGGCGACGGCGGTGTTCAGGATCGTGTTCGCGTCGGACAGGTTCTCGGCGGAGCCGGGCATACGGAACTCAAACTTGTTGCCGGTGAAGGCGAACGGAGAGGTACGGTTGCGGTCCGTGGTGTCCTTGCTGAACTTGGGCAGGACGTCAACGCCCAGGTCCATCTTCATCTTGACGGGGCCGGCATAGGGGGAATCGGTGCAGATGGCATCGATAACGGCCTCCAGCTCCTCACCGACGAAGATGGAAATGATGGCCGGGGGTGCCTCGTTGGCGCCCAGACGGTGATCGTTGCCCGGGGTGGCGACGGAGGTGCGCAGCAGGTCGGCGTAATCGTCAACGGCCTCGATGACCGCGGACAGGAACACCATGAACTGCAGGTTTTCCATCGGGGTGTCGCCGGGATCCAGCAGGTTCTCGTGCTTGGTGCCGAGGGACCAGTTGTTGTGCTTACCGCTGCCGTTGACGCCCTCGAACGGCTTCTCATGCTGCAGGCAGACCAGACCGTGCTTGTCGGCGATCTTCCTCATCATCTCCATCGTCAGCAGGTTGTGGTCGATGGCGACGTTGGTGGTGTCGTAGATGGGGGCCAGCTCATGCTGGCAGGGGGCGACCTCGTTGTGCTTGGTCTTGGCGGGAATGCCCAGCTTCCACAGCTCCTCGTCCAGCTCCTTCATAAAGCCGGAGACGATGGGGCGGATCGTGCCGAAGTAGTGCTCCTCCAGCTCCTGACCCTTGGACGGGGCAGAGCCGAACAGCGTGCGGCCGCACAGTACCAGGTCCAGGCGCTTCTGGTAGTCCTCCTTCTTAATAAGGAAGTACTCCTGCTCGGGGCCGACGGTGGTCACGACGCGGTCCACATCCTTGCCGAACAGCTTCAGCACCTTGCAGGCCTGGTCGGAGATGGCCTGCATCGAGCGCAGCAGCGGGGTCTTTTTGTCCAGTGCCTCGCCGGTGTAGGAGCAGAACGCAGTGGGGATGCACAGCGTATCGTCCTTCACGAAAGCGTAGCTGGTGGGGTCCCAGGCAGTGTAGCCGCGGGCCTCGGCGGTGGCGCGCAGGCCGCCGGAGGGGAAGGAGGAGGCGTCCGGCTCACCCTTGATGAGCTCCTTGCCGGAAAACTCCATGATGGCGGTGCCGTCCGGCTGGGGGCTGACAAAGCCGTCATGCTTCTCACTGGTGATGCCGGTCAGAGGCTGGAACCAGTGGGTGTAGTGGGTGGCGCCCTGCTCAATGGCCCAGCGCTTCATGACGCTGGCCACGACGTTGGCGACCTCAAGGTCCAGCGGCTGGCCCTTCTCAATCGTCGCCTTGAGGCTCTTGTAGGTCGAGCTGGGCAGACGCTCGCGCATCTCATGCTCGTTGAAGACTTTGCTGCCGTAAAGTTCCATAACGGTTGCTGCCATACTTCTTACTCCTTTATTTCCTCTATTTACAGAAAAAGGACGCTGCGAAAACACATTCGCAGCGCCCTTGCTGTTATGCCTCTATTATACGGGGTAAGCGGACAAAATGCAACTGGCAATCTGACGAAAGAGACAACGATTTTTTGGTTGAAATACGGCAATACTGTGAACTGTGCGCGAGAGACGGAATGTGGTATACTAAGAGCAGGTCGGATGGCCGCAGGTGCAACGACTGCTGCGCAGCGCCGTAGGGGCCGGGCATGCCCGGCCCGCTGCTGTACGGCATTGCAGCGATAACGGATAGGTTGAGGGCCGGACATGTCCGGCCCCTACAGGGAGGCAGGGGCTCATTATGGAAATCGAACGCAAATGGATGGTCACGGGCTGGCCGGAGGGGCTGACCCAGACCTCGGACTATCAGATGGATCAGGGCTACGTCAGCGTGCGCCCCACGGTGCGCATCCGGCGCGAGGCCCTGCAGGGCGGGCGCACGGCGCTGGTGCTCTGCTTTAAAGGGGCGGGCACCCTGAGCCGCGAGGAGATCGAGACCGAAATCGACGCCGAGCTGTTCGCAAAGCTCGAGCATTTAATAGGTAAGCCCCTTATCCGCAAGGAGCGCCGCGGCTATCGGCTGCCCGGCGGGCTGACGCTTGAGGTCAACTGCGTGGACCCCGACCTGCCCACGGCCTTCTGGTACGCCGAGGTCGAGTTTGAAACCGAAGCCCAGGCTCTTGCCTGGGACCCCGCCGCCGCGGGCCTTGCCGACTACCTGCACGACGAATGCACCGGCAAGCCTGGCAGCAGTATGGGGGAGTACTGGCTTCAGACGCGAAAATAAGGAAACCTTCCCCCGTGGGGGAGGCAAAAATTTGTATTTGTAAAATCTCCGCCCCCACCTTTACAAACGCCCTTGAAACGACTACAATATTAGTATATTTACTACAACAGGAAAACCAGAAAAGGAGCAATGGAATGAAACGTGTTCTGCTTGTGATCGCAGCGCTGCTCTCCTTGACAGTGCTGCTGGCGGCCTGCAAAAAGAGCGGCGATACCATCTCGACCCCCGCCGCGGAAAGCACACCCGCGACTGTGGAGGCGACCCCCGCTCCCACCGAGCTGCCCCCCTATGAGGCCAACGTCCTGACCGGTGAGCCGAAGGGTGCTGACTACCCAGAGGGCCAGCGCATCACCGCCGTGATGGTCAACAACATCGTGGCGGCCCGCCCCCAGCGCGGTCTGTCCAAGGCCGACATCCTGTTTGAGATCAAGGTCGAGGGCGGCATCACCCGTTTCATGCCTGTCTTTACCGATTATAAGACCGTCGGCGAGGTCGGCCCCGTCCGCTCGGGCCGCGACCAGTTCTTCCGCCTGATCCTGCCCTGGCAGGCGCTCTATATCCATGAGGGCCAGTCCGTCGTCATGCAGCAGTACGCCATCGACTACGACTACGGCAAGCTGAACAACAACGACGGTGCCAACGGCTACCGCGATTATGGCCGCGTCAACTGGGCTGGCAAGAGCTACAACGCCGGTTCTCTGGCGCTGGAGCACACGATGTACACCAACGCCGACAACATCGCAAACTATATCAGCAGCCAGAACGTGGACATGAACCGCACCTACAACTCCACCTTCTTTAACTTTGTGGATTACCGCCTGGGCACGACCCGCGACCTGTCCAACAGCCTGGACAGCGCCTACAGCGATAAGTACGGCCCCGTCGTCTCCGACGGCCAGTATATCGAGATCGAGCACAGCCAGTCCTACAAGACCCGCTTCATCTACGACGAGTCCACCAACGAGTACAAGATGCAGCAGAACTACTCCGACGGCCAGTGGCGCGATACCGTGGACGAGGCCGCCGACAACAAGGTGCTGACCTTCCCCAACGTCATCGTCCTGTACACCGACATCCACACCTACCCCGGCCACGAGGCCAAGGACCTGCAGTACGTTGAGTACGCCTGGGGCGGCATCGGCTACTACTGCTACGGCGGCAAGTGCGAGAAGATCTACTGGCAGAAGGGCACCCCGCTGGAGGCCCTGCGCCTGTACTACCTGAACGAGGACGGCACCTGCAGCGACACCCCGCTGGAGGTCAACATCGGCAAGAGCTATGTGGCCGTGACCGACGTAGACTTTGCCGGGAACTTTGTCCACAGCACGCTGGACGGCGTCAACCTGTCCACCGCCACGACCCAGACCTACGAGAAGAGCTATGTCGAGGACGACGCCAAGGCCGGTGAGACCCTCGGCTCCTCCACCGACGACCTGTCCACAGCCGCCACCGGCAGCGGCGAGGCTGAGACCAACGAGGGTCCCGCTCAGGAGAAAACGCCCGCTGACGAGGGGGCTCCCGCAGAGAACACCGAGGCCCCGGCGGATGAGACCCCGGCGGATGAGACCCCCGCGGAATAATTGAACCTGCCCGTACAACGTGGCTCGCCCGGCGGCGGGCCGCGTTGTTTGTTTACAGAAAGGTATTGTATATGAGGAAATTGCAGGCATGGGGCGGCGCTGCGGCGCTGCTGGCTGCCCTGCTGCTGGGCGGCTGCGCCCGGCAGGATACCGTGACCGCCACGCCGGAGCAGGCAGCGCCCCCCACCCCGGGGGTCACTGCCGAGTCGACGCCCGAGCCCGCGGTGGGCCTGAGTACCAACCCGCTGACCGGGCTGGACGACGCCGACTACACCGGCAAGCGCCCCGTGGCCGTGATGCTGCGCACGCTGGACGGCGCACAGCCCCAGTGGGGCATTGCGTCCGCCGATGTGCTGATCGAGGGCGTGACCGAGGGCAACACCGCGGGTCTGATGGCGCTGTTTGCCGACGTGGACCGCATCAGCAAGGTGGGGCCGGTCGGCCCGGGCCGCGACCTGTTTTTGCAGGCCGCGCTGCCGCTGAACGCGATGCCGGTCTCGATTGACAAGAACGTCTACGCGGCAAACCTGCTCAACACGCTGGCGTATCAGGACCTGGACGGCTACCACGTCGGCAAGACGGCGTTTGCCTTTGACCAGGGCCGTCAGGACGCAGGCTACCGCGAGGAAAACTGCTGGTACACCACCGGCGAGCTGATCCGCAGCGGTGCGGCCAGCTACGGCACGGCGCTGGAGGGCAGCAACACCCCGCTGTTCCGTTTTGGCACGCGGGAGGAGGTTGCCCCCGAGAACCGCAACGGCATGAGCCTGACCGTGACGTTCTCGAAATCCGACAGCGAGCAGCTGAACTACAACACCGGCACCGGCCTGTACGAGAAGCTGAACGCCGACGGAAGCCCGATGACCGACGCCGACAACGGCCAGCAGGCGGCGTTCACCAACGTGTTTGTGCTGTATGCGTCCAGCGGCATCAAGGATGACGGCTACACCCGCCAGTACGACATGACCGGCGGCACCGGCCTCTACCTGCACGGCGGCGCGTGGGAGCAGATCTCCTGGAGCAAGGAGGACGCCACCGGGCCGTTCAGCCTGACCGCCGCCGACGGCACGCCGCTGACCGTGGCCCCGGGCAAGAGCTTTATCGCGATCTGGGGCGGCTACTACGGCCAGGCCCTGCGCCTGACCGCCGCCGACGGCAGCGAGCAGACCCTGCCCGAAAAGCCCGCCCTGCTGGCAAGCGGCGTCACTGATGAAGCCGCTGCCGCCGCCGAGGCCGCGCTGTCGAACGCGCAGAAGCTCATCGACGCGCAGGCTGCCATTGACCAGGCCAACGCCAGCCTGGCCGAGGCACAGACTGAATTGCAGGACGCCCAGGCCGCCCTGGACGCCGACAGCGAGAACGCCGACCTGCTCGCCGCCCGCGATGCCGCGCAGGCAAAAATCGACGAGCTGAACCAGACCATCGCGGACAATCAGGCGTATCTGGATGCGAACGCCCCGCAGCCGGAGGAAACCCCCGTGCCGGAGGCAACCGAAGCCCCGGCGGAATGATGAAGGTGAGCGGCAGCCGCCCGCATCCTCGCAGCCGCCCGCTGCAAAAATTGCCGCCCTGTAGGGGCCGGGCATGCCCGGCCCGCAGCCTTCCCATAACCACCCGTACACCATCCACAGCCGGGCCGGGCATGCCCGGCCCCTACCGCCCAATAACCCAAAAGGCACCTGCTTTTCCACAAGTACTGTAGGGAGGGGTCTTGACCCCTCCGCCGGGCGTTGAGGGCGCCGCCCGCTGCAAAAATTGCCGCCCTGTAGGGGCCGGGCATGCCCGGCCCGCAGCCTTCCCATAACCACCCATACACCATCCACAGCCGGGCCGGACATGTCCGGCCCCTACCGCCCAATACACCAAAAGGCACCTGCTCAACCTCGAGCAGGTGCCTTTTTATAGCATGGTTTGGAATTTCTGCTTCCTTCTTTGCAAAGAAGGAACAAAACCCCCGTAAATTACTCCATCCCGTCCAGATACCCGTGGGGCACAACGTCATACGCCTCGGCCAGATGATCCCGCATCCACATCTCGGCGTCCAGGCGCACGCTGTAGCCCGCGCCCGGGTCGGTCATCCACTCCTCCGGCTTGCGGAAGGGCAGGGCGTGCTGGGACAGCATGTTCATGATAACGCCGCCGTGGGTCACGCAGGCGGCCTCCTCGGTGTGGGTGCGCAGCATGTACTCAAACATCTTCATCAGCATCGACGACGTGCGGTTGAAGAACATCTGCCGGTCCTCCGCGCCCGCGGGCACCGTGCGGCTCGTCGGGTCCATCCACTGGGCAAACTCCGGGTCCTTCACCAGCTCCTGCACGGCGCGGCCCTCAAACTTGCCAAAGGCCATCTCTCGCAGGTCGTCCAGCTCGATCTGCCGCACGCCGGGAAACAAAATCTCCGCCGTCTCGGTGGCGCGCTTCATCGGGCTGGTGAATACCAGCGGCACGACCGGATAGTCAAAATCCTTTTTCAGCGTTTTCAGCTGGGCGCGGCCCTCGTCGCACAGGGGCAGGTCGCTGCCGCTGCCAATGTACAGCCCTTGCAGATTGCCCGCCGTCAGGCCGTGGCGGATCAGATGCAGTTTATAATATTTCACGTTATAATCTCGCTTTCCATAACATTGCTACTTAAGGCAACACCGCACAATTCCCGCCTTACGGCTTAAGCACCGCTCCGGCGGCTGCGGCACGGCAGCTGCGTTGCCAAAATGCTCGATAATGTCGGGTTGCGGTACCCGCATCGTGCTTCGGGGCAAAAGCCCCTCGCACTCTGCGACCGCTGCCCCTGCTTCGGTTCGCTGCATCCGCCACTGGCGGCGCTCACCTTTGCAGCATCCAGTATTATCTGCGCTTTTGGCTTAGCAGCTGCCGCACCTCGCTCGCCGTATCGGCACTTAGAATTATGCAGTATTGCCTTAACAGCATACCCTAAAAGCGTGTCCTGCGCAACCGTAAATTATTACAATTTGGTTACAACGCGCACCCGCCGCGCCGCTTTGGCAAATTCTGCCCACAATATTTATAGCTGTACTCGCTGTATAATGACTAAATGTAGGCGCAGGGTGTCGGTTCGGCGCAGTGACGGCATTTTCGGCACAAAATCTGTCAATTTTTTGGGTTTACAAAGCGTTTTTCACCCGCTATAATATACAGCGTGTAGAAAATATGCAAGGGGCACCACTGCGGCCCGGCACCGTGCCGGCCATGCGCCCCGGAACAGGATTGCGGACCATGGGGATCGAATTTAACCGGATCATTACGCTGCTGCGCAAGGAGCGCGGCATCACCCAGAAGCAGGCGGCGCAGGACCTTGGCATCAGCCAGGCCCAGCTCTCCCATTACGAGAAGGGCATCCGCGAGTGCGGCCTTGCCTTTGTCGTGCAGGTGGCGGACTACTACGACGTCAGCTGCGACTACCTGCTGGGCCGCAGTGCCGAGCGCAGCGGCCAGACCATCACGGTGGAGGAGCTGCCAGAGGGCAATTCGGCCACCGGCGGCAGTGTCTACCGCGGCAGCGTCCTGCCCACGATGTACAAAAAGCTCATCGAGAACTCCCTCGACATCCTCTATGACAAATTGCAGGAGAGCCGGGACAAGCAGCTTGTTGTCGGCGTCAGCAGCTACCTGATGCTGGCCGTGTACAAGATGTTCCGTCTGCTGTACGAGACATCGCCCAAAAATGTCAGCGGCATGTTCCGCGTCGGCTCCGCCCGCTGGGACCGCAGCGCCGACGCCGCCATGAGCATGGCCGAGGGTGACCTGGCCGCCGCCCTGACCGGCGAGGACGGCACCCGCGACAGCCTTGAGCCTGCAACGCTCGCCCTGAGCACCGACCAGCTCGCCCGCGACTACCCCCGCCACGCCACCAGCCTTTTCAACCTCGTCAAAAATGCCGAGGAAGCCATGCGCGGGCTGAAAAAGGCGGAGTAAAACCAAAATAAGAGCCTGTGCAGTTCGCCTGCACAGGCCTTTTTTGTATAAGCGGGGATATAACAGGGAGGGCGGGCCTTACTTGCCCAGTGCCTTGCGGCAGACGGGGCAGACGTATTTGCCGTGGAGCAGCACGGCGTCGGGAGAAATGTCGCCGCAGAAAACGCAGCTGCCCTGCGCGTGGTACTTGCGCATAATGATGGAATCCCCATCGGTAAAAATCTCCAGCGGGGTATCCGGAGTAATATCGTAGGTGGTGCGGAGTTCCTTGGGCAGGACCACGCGGCCCAGACTGTCAATGCTGCGAACGATACCGGTAGAAATCATCTTTCTAACCTCCTGTAATACGTTTCGGCGTGTTGGGCCAAAAAACAGTGCCCAAGCCGACGGCTTCAAACCTTACGACCTTATTATACGGCTTATTGGAAGTGTTGTCAATATTTGGCAATCGAAAAAACCGGGATTTTGCGTATATTTTTAGAAGACTGCAAAATAAAATCACAAAAAATCAGAAAAGGATGCGTTTTGTCACAACTTTGTCACATCACAATGGTATCGTTTAAAAAACGTAAGCGGAAAGGAGGGCGGCCATGGCAGGAACCGGCACACCCCCGCGGGAAAAAGCCAGGATCTACCGCACCGGGCGGCCCGACAGGCTGTGCTCGCTGCTGTTTGCGGTGGCGGCGCTGATTTTGTGCGCAGGCATCGGCGCGGTGCTCTGGCACGAGTGGCAGGGCACCCGGCCCACCGCGGCAGAGCAGGCCGAGGCGGACGAGATCGAGCGGGCAGACGGCGGCGAGGAGGAGATCGCCGCTGTGACAGAGGAGGCGGCGGACGGCAAAATCGTTGTGGCCATCGACCCGGGACATGGCGGCGTCAACCCAAGCGTCGGCGGCGAGGACGCGGGCAGCCTCGGCAGCGGCCTGCGCGAGGCGGACGTCACGCTGAAAACCGCCACGCTCGTCTATGACAAGCTCGCGCGTGATGGCCGTTTTGCCCCGATGCTGACCGCCAACGGCACCGAGTACCTCAAGCCCAGCCGCCGCGCGGCCCGCGCCAAGGCAGCCGGTGCGCAGCTGCTGCTCTCCATCCACCTGAACTACGACGCCGACAGCCGCGTTTCCGGCTTTGAGTGCTGCCCGGCTACGCCGCAGCTGTCCACAAATGCCGACAGCCTGCGCTTTGCGCGGCTGGTCGCGGAAAAATTCGGTGCAATGGGGATGGAGCTGCGCGGCATCGACGGTGTGCGCTACATCTATTTTGACGGCAACGACGACCGTTACATACGCGAGTCCAACGACACGACAGCGCTCTCCGACCCGACGTTTACCGTGGTGCAGAAATGCGGCTGCCCGGCGGTGCTGGTGGAGGAGGGCTTCATCACAAACGCCGGCGACGTTGCCCTGGTCGCCACCGACGCAGCCTGCGAGGCGGCGGCACAGGCGTACTATGAATGTATCCTGACCTACTTTGACCTGACATAAAAAGCGCGGTGCACCCCGGCGGGCGCATCGCGCGTACTTATTATATAAGGATGCCGCTGCAATGGTCGATCTCATGCTGGATGATCTGGGCCGTCCAGCCGGTGAAATTCCTGACGTGGGTCTGCATCTGACGATCCTGCCACTGCACCTTAATGGTGCGATGCCGCCTGGCCCGGCGCTGCCCCTGCAGCGACAGGCAGCCTTCCTCGGCCAGGTACAGCCCCTTGCGGTAGACGATGACCGGGTTGAACATCTCGCAGGGTGTGCCGTCGTTGTCAAACACGATGATCGCCTTGTTGACGCCGATCATATTGGCGGCCATGCCGACGCAGCCGGCCGCGTGCGCCTTGAGTGTATACAGCAGATCGTCGGCGACGGTAATGTCGCCGGCATCGGCGGGCAGCGCCTTCTGCGCTAAAAAGACCGTGTCGGTCATCAGGGGACGAACCATAGGGAAAAACCTCCTGCCTATACTAAGGCAATACCGCATAATTCTAAGTGCCGATACGGCGAGCGAGGTGCGGCAGCTGCTAAGCCAAAAGCGCAGATAATACTTTGTGTATTATCGAGCATTTTGGCAACGCAGATGCCGTGCCGCAGCCGC